>Ga0105239_10000474_pt1 | contig 58677 bp, 58 predicted proteins | sample KBSC44metaG_FD_92761 | JGI IMG/M metagenome (GOLD analysis project Ga0105239, IMG submission 92761) | Corn rhizosphere microbial communities from Kellogg Biological Station, Michigan, USA - KBS C4-4 metaG | ecosystem: Host-associated > Plants > Roots > Rhizosphere > Soil | place: Michigan, USA...
CACCCTCGCGATCGCAATCGGTCCAAATAAACAGCACACTGGCGCCGGACGCCTGCCACTGGATATTCCTAGCGATGGACTGCTTGTCCTTGTCGACGGTGATGTGGGTGGTGGCATCGAAGAGCGCGCTGGGAGCGCACGACCGCCACGACCGGTACCGCTCGTCGAATTCCATGCCCGTCAGATGGCCTACCACGCTCGTCATCGTCACCGCGCAGTTGCCACCCCATTGTCGGAAGTCGTATGTGAACTCGTAGTTCTTCACGTACGGGTTGCCTTGGATGTTGTGCTATTTGGGGGAGAAGAGCAGGGGGGGAGATGTTAGTAATTGAACTGAGAAACCGATATCAAGATGGGAATTTAGGTGAAGGCAAAATGCAGGGAATAAAAAGAACATACGGTAGTGAACCTCCCACCAGAAAGGTGCTGGGCGACGGCTTTAGCGATGGCCGGCTTCTCGGCGACGCAAAGGATTTTCTGCTGGGGAGGCATGATGCAGCCGACGACGAGCTCCTCATATTTGGGAGAGACAAGGGCGCGTCTCCTCCTCCTCTTCCTCCTCCCCACACCACCACCCCTTACCCCTTGAGGTTCGAGATTCGAGCCCTTGCTTCCTCGAGGCCCCTTTTCAGGCGAGCAGAACGATTAGAGAGATGGGCAGTGCGATGAATGAAGACGCACGAATTTAAAGAGAGAATGAGTCGAGATAAGTATAATCACAAGAAGGAGGGGGCAGCCCCCAGGTCATTTAATATTTACTAGTAACACCACCAGACAGACAGACCCCCCGTGCTCCTGAGTAGGAAATCACGAAAGACGCGTTTTCCAGTTGTTTTTCAAATTACTTATCAAACTATTCGGTTGGTCAGGTCAGGCGGATAGAGAAATTTAATATTATATTATATACTCGGTGTCAGACGCAGAATTAACGCCCTACTTAGGCTATGTATTACATATCAAAACAGAAATCGGAGGTCAGACAAGAATCACTATCTCCATGATGGCTGGCTGCTGCCTGCTGTCAGAAAACCCGCGTCATTTGACTGGGCCCCCCTCCTCCTCCTTTGACTGTCCTGTGTACATTTTTGCAGTGTGCACATACCTGGGTATTACATATACACTCTTACTGACCTTTCTTTCGATCTTTCTTTTCATATTAAAAAAAAGCGTCGTCAGGATATATATGGTATAGTATAGCAATTGTGAGATGTCTCAACGGCGCACCATCGTATTTTTTCCATCTATCTGACCCTGTGCGTGTTCTAATTTATTGACTATTGATAGTTAATTGAGTGACTTTCGTAATTAGTCTAGGAGGACGATCCACGACATCCATCCCCATCAAAGATCCAAGAGGCACCACACCCACCACACCCACCACACCACCTAACTAACAACCTCAGGTCATGGTGGGGTGTTGGGGGGCTCATTCATCTATTTCCCCCCAATATATCTACCGCGTTCACTGTCCTGGTGGCCAATGATCAATCAGATTAGAATCTCTAGGATTCGTAGTAGCCAAAAGGATGGGGGGGGATACAAAAACCCCAGCCCCTTCCAGGAGTCTTTGTCTTGAGTAATAAATCTAGTGTAATTAGTCTAGTTTGCCGTCTGGATTCGGCCGCCATTCCTTTCCGGTCTCGGTGTCTGCTCATCATCACACGGTTCCAGCCTCCAGGCGTGCATGAGCCCGAGGGTTCGTTCTTTCGTCTCTTGTGTGAAGACGGAATCAAGATCGCTGAGTGAAGGAAGATGCCTCCGTAAATACGCCCGTACGCGAGCAGGTAGCTAGCTAATCTAATTAGCACCCACCGGGCAACATTGCCCACCTCGACCGACCCTCAAATCGGCTCATCGCGCGGCTCAATGAGCACCTCGTTGACGGCGACGTGCGCGGGCTGGCGAAGGGCATAGACAATGGAGTTCGCGACGTCGTCTGCGTCGAGGATCTGCGCGCCGGTCGGCTCGCCGTACTTCTTGATCGCGTCCTGGTCGGTGCTCATGCCGAGCAACTCGGTCGCGGTATTGCCCGGCTGGATGCTGGTGACCCTGAGGCCCGTGCCAGCGGTCTCGAGCCTCAGACTCTGCAGGGTGGCTTCGACGAAGAACTTGCTGGCCGAGTAGACGCCCAGACCGGGGAAGACCTTCCTGCCTGCGTCGGAGGAGATGGCGACGATGTGGCCGGCGCCGCGCTCGAGCATGCCGGGCACGCTGGATGAGAGGCAGTGCAGCAAGCCTTTGCAGTTCACGTCGACGGTGCGCTCCCAGTCGTCCATCTGCACGTTGGCCATCATCGTGAAGTACATGACGCCGGCGCAGGAGACGAGGATGTCGATGGGGCCGAGCTCGTGGTGCGCCGCCTGGAACAGCGCCTCGACCTGTTTCCTATCCGTGACGTCGGTCGAGCGAAGGATGACTTTGCCTTCGCGGGTGACCAGTTGGCGTTTGACGGATTCCAGAGCCTCGAGTCTGCGGGCACCGAGTGCAACATGACAGCCCTCCTTGGCCAGCGCCGCAGCAACGGCAGCGCCAATGCCGGATGATGCACCGGTCACGACGGCCACTTTCCCACTCAGCGGACCAAACTGTGGTGCTTGTGCAGCACCGCCGAGGGACCGCTGTCCAGACGGAGGCCGTGGTAGCCAGCCTCTAGCAAACCAGTGGCGAGTGTAGGTTTCCAGGAGGACTTTGTCCACTTTGGGCCGTGTCACCGCTGCGCGGAATGGCCGGGTCTGACTGTTGTTCAGGACGACGATGTCTCGTAGAAATTCAACGCTCGGCATGCCGCTTCGGAGGATGTCGACTGTGAAGGCGCCGTCGCCGCCCTTGACCGAGCTGCGTTTCTCGTTCCATAGAGAGACCCATTCCTCAAAGCCCAAAGGCTGGGTTGGATATCCGAGTTCGTTGAGGTCTGCGAACACCTGCCGAGTAGCAACTGGATCAGGGTCACCCAAGTGGAAGACGGTCTGCTGAGCGTGATCTTGATTCGCGAGGTGGATGATTGCTTTGCTGACGAAGTCGACGGGTGTCATCTCAGCACGCCACCCTTCCACATCGGGGAAATAGCCAAGATGGAGGGACTCCACGATCAGCGCGGTCAGGAGATCCCACGCGTTGGCAGCACCGCTGGAGCTGTGGCCGCTGATCGTTCCAGCTCTGAGAATTCGGACTGGAATTCCACGACGACTGGCTTCGACCGCGAGCTGTTCTGCCACCCATTTACTTTGACCGTATCCGTCAAGAAGCCTATCAGGGACATCATCAACTCCAAGCATTGTGTCTTCCGACCAACCCTCCTGTGAAGGCGGTAGCACGCCATTAGTGGAGACATACTGCACAGTAGCTCCTCCCAGTGCCGCCAGTCGAAGAACCTCTCTCGTGCCGCCCACGTTTGCACCGCGTAAGGCGGCATAAGGGTAAACAAGATTGACAGTAGCACCTGCATGGACGATGACATCGACACGCCTTCCGAGCTCTTCGAATGCTTCTGGTGACAAGCCGAGTCGTTTGCGCGACAAATTACCAGGGAGAATCTCAACTCGCTCCATCATTGAGTCGCGCCAGAGACCCATATCCAACAGATTTCGTCGGATTCTCGCAATGCCACCTGGCTGATCCTCTTGGGAGGGATCGCTGAAGCGCACAAGACATATGATGTGTGCGGAGGTACTCTCCAACAGGTCACTGAGGAGGAATGCACCCAAGAAACCCGTCACACCCGTCAAGAGTACTGTATCTGCTTTGTTGATTGATTTGATCTTGGTGCCTGGTGGTGGTTGGATATCCTTATCGAGGATCGAGTCTGTGGATAAGATATTGGGCAGATCTGCTTGGACAGCTGCTGTATGGCCATCTCTAACCGCTCGCACCGTCTCCAAATGACCATTCAGAGTTGGAGGCTCGACAAGGCGAGCAAGCGGAATCCTAAACCCAAAGTTTCGGGACAAGCGTGATGCAAGGTCTGCCAGCGACAAGGAATGTCCGCCCAGGTCGAAAAAATTATGTTCGGGTGTGATATTCGACCTAGCAATCTTGAGTGTGGCCGCCCAGATCTCAGCAATCGCCTCGATGTCGATGGGATCCTGCTCGATCTTCTGCCCATTAGGCCTGGGAGTTCCGGTAGGAGGGGCAGGTAAATTCTTGACGTCGGCTTTACCCGACACTTCGTGGGTGGGAAGCTCTGGCAATTCAACCCATAGTGATGGAATCATGTAATGGGCCAAGAAAGGCGATAGGACCCGGCGTGTAGATGGACTGTGGCCCGAGTCATTTATTTCGACAATGGGGCGATCGCCCGGTTCTTTGTCCTGAACGATATAGCCTACCAATTGTCGATCCAGACCTTCACCATAAGCAACAACCGCACAATGGCTGACAGCGAGGTTTTTGATGATGGCATTCTGGACCTTTCCAGGGACAACAGAATAACCACGGAGCTTGATCATGGCACCGACACGACCAGTGATCTCAAGAGAGCCCGATGGGAGTAATCTTGCAAGATCTCCGGTCCTGTACATTCTTGAACCAGGAGTCGAATCAAACGGATTGGGTAGAAAAGCTCTCGCGGTAGTTTCAGGTCGATTGAGGTAGCCACGGGCGAGCAGTGGACCCCCAATGTAAAGCTCTCCACTGACACCGGCGTCAACTTTCTGGCCGCCTTCGTCCAAGATGTAGGTGTACTTCGGAACCAAAGAGGGGCCGACAGGACAGTATGTGGCGTCATTGTCCAGGAGGATCTGGGCGATATCCCCACACGCGATTTCGTGAGTCTCGCATGCGCTGTAGCAATTCAGTAGACGTGCGTTGGGAAGAGCTTTGAGAGCTCGACGAGCAAGGTCGGCTGTGACCACCTCACCGTTGAGCCACAGAGTTTTTAGATTCGGGAGCCGCTTTCCAATCTCAGGATGTCGGGCCAGGACTGTTGCTAGCAGCGTTGGCGTCATGAGGGTTTCAGTGATCTTTTTGGCGGCGAGGAGATCGACGAGGGCGACGGGGTCATAGCTCGCTTCATCTGGGACCGAAACAACCGTCGCTCCTCGCAGGAGCGGTCGAAGGATTTCCCAGACGAAGAAGACATTGCAGGCGACACGGTCTCCGGGTTTCTGATCTTGCAGGCCGAATCTCAAGTTGTATGAGAGCACAGGTGCACGGTGAGGGTTTGCAATGCCTTTTGGTTTCCCGGTGGTGCCGGAGGAATACGCGACGAATGCGAGTCGTTCCAGGTCGTTTTCTGAGGGCAGAGGAGGCAGTTGTTCTGCGTGTCCATTGGCGTTGTCGGTGGAGGATTCGTCGTCGAGAGCGATGAGCGGGACTCCCTCCTTGATCTTGCCGACCTCGGATCGATAGGTCACGACGACGGCGGGACTGGCATCTTCGACGACATCGGCCAACAAGTCGGGAGGATAGGCGAGCTCGAGCACCAGGAATGCACCTCCAGCGCGGAGAGCTGCAAGGCATGCAATGACGTAATTGGCACTGCGAGGCAACAGAACACCAACGAGACTGTCTCGATGCACCCCGCGGCGTCGAAGTCGACATGATAGAGCTTCGACCTTTTCGTCGAGCTGTGCGTATGTGTATGTAGCGTGTTCATCTTCAAGTGCAGGAGCATCGGGTGTAGCTTTGACCTGTTTCGAGAAGAGCGCCGACAGGTCCTTGGTGATATCAATGACCGGCATTTTTTTTTCTGTTGAGTAATGAATGAATAGATATTTAGTGTCGAAGGGGAAGCTAATGTGTTCAAGCTAGAGGGCCTTCATAGAGCCACCCGGTTGTAAAAGAAAATCCCACCTCACTCCAGGTCTGGTGTCGAGGAGCTTGCGTGGCCAAAAGTCAACCCCGGAAATGCAGGCAGAAAGCCACAGTGGCAGGTAATGATATTAGGGTACCAGGGATCCCAGAATTCCGTTGAGGAAAAGCAAAGAAAATTCTTGGAAGGAGGCAAAAATATTATTTTGTATTGAAAAAAATAACATGTGACGAGGGATGGGGATGGAAAGCGGGTGGGCAGGAGGAACTTGGGTTGGTGTGGGGGAGAGTCGAGACTGGAGGTGAAAGAAACGTCACCGCCAGACTGATGCAAGGAACCACTCCAAAGATGGGAATGCCAATGAGAGAAGAGGACGAAAGAAGCCATGGGAAGGTCCGCGGCTAAGTTCGAATTGATATTCGGGTTGAGTGCGAGTCCAAGACCAAGACAAGATAAGACCTGCAAATGGAAGCCTAAAAGGGTACGAGATTTGCGGTAGTAATAATAATAATATTATTAGTATCAATTAACAACAACGTAAAGCAACTGTAAGTAGGAAGTGATTGCCGAGCGAATGATTGACAAGAGAGCAGCACTCGCTGTAGATGGAGCATGAAGGTCAGCCAGCGATTGATGGTGCTATGTACATACATACCAGAGTAGGGTGATGATTGAGTAGTACGGAGGACGGACTACGATGTAATTAATATCAAATAGCAGACTAATACCAAAGTGAGGATAGACACCCTCCCCTGCCCATTCCATTCCACGCACAGCCTAGAAAGCATTTCCTATTACTTACTTACCCAAGTACGTAAGTAACTAGCTGCGGTTAGGTATCTATCTCATTCATCGGAAGTCACGCGAGCCTCAAAGTCAGGAAAGGCGGTGATACATAGATAAAACTACTTATGCAATGGATATAGTACCCTGCGTATTGCACAGAGGACTCACTGCCGGCTGCTTACTTACTGGTGCTGGTATCAATCATTCGTACATACATGGTGCTGAGAGATGCCAGAAGCCAGAAGGCAGAGTTTCAGAGCCATACCATACCATGCCATGGCCATTCTCGGTAAGATGCAGCCTCGTCTTGCTTCGCTCTGTTTGCCTGGGCCAGCCGCGACTCACTTACTCACTAGTCCTATTGATGATGCCACTGGAATACATGCACACAGGTTGGACACAACTCAGCACTACTAAATGAAGAGAATAAAACAGGATGCTCATCCAGTCTCTTAGCCGGAAGGGGTTTTAAACTATATACATAAAATACAACACTGGCGGCAGTTCTTGCGGGCAACCGGAATTGGAACCGACACACTCACACTCACACTACACCCAGGTCGTTGGCTGTTGTGATGAGGATGCGGACGATGCATATCTCGCTGTCGACGCCGTGCCAGCAGTACCACCTCCCCCAGCAGCAGTGCCAGCCCTGGCTCTGGTCGTCGTAGTGGATGAAATGGACGGCACGGGCGGCTCTCCGCCAGCACGGCCTTCTCCTTCCCGACTCCGTGCCTGGGCTTGCTGACTGCCAGAGCTACCGCCGGAGCCTAGACCCCTCTTCATCATCCTGCCGAGAATACCCACCATCTCGGCGGCGTCCTCGAAGGAATCGTCGTCCATTCCTTCTTGCGCCTCGTAGACATGCCGGACGGCCAGGCGGGCCATGCGGCGGCTGGCCTCGGCTTCGTGGAGACAATCGTACACGTACGCGACGTACTCGACTTTCACTGATAGCCGTACGGGATGCGATCCCGGGAGTAGTCGTTCGGCAAGTTCGTTGGCTTCGCGGAATGCTCGTGTTGCGTACGGTGTATAATCTTGGAGAGGGAGGAGGAATGTTGCGACGCCGCTTCCATTGTTGGCGTTCCCGTTGGGGTATGGATGAGTTGCGGGAAGAGGTAGGCCTGGCGGTGTTCGTGTGGCCGCACCGCCACCACCAACACCACCGACTGGTCCGCCTAGGCTGATCGCTGGTGAACGTTGACGCCCACCACCAGTGGGAGAACGCACTGCAGGATCTCGTGACGATGTTTTCGACAGTCTGGGTGATAAAGGTTCGGGAAATAGTGAAAAGGAGTCGGATCGGGACCGGTTGATCCGGTCGTTGACGGGAGGGTCGTTGTGGAAAAGGACGAAAATGTGATAAAAGGATGCTTTAAGTTTATAAGACAAGACGCGAAGCTCCACGTAGTTGCCTACCATGGGGAGCACATACTGCTCCACCATGACAAGCCCCTCACGTGCCAGCCATAATATATGATGGATGAGATGTCTCGCTCTGGGATCGCGCACCGGATCCAGTCGTTTTGCTTTACGTGCGCGTAAAAGCTTTTCTGCAAGAATTACCGATAGACCTAAAACCCGAAATAGAAAACTTCCGGAGGGAAAAAAGGACAACCCATGTCAGCCGACACCATCGTACGTGATGTGATCGAAGAATACTCGAGAGGATCTCACCTTGAAAGATAATTATTCTCAGTGGTAGTAACCTTTGCGAAATAGCCGAGAAACTTTTGATCGACTTCCGAGGAGGCCATCCAAAAGGAATAAAAGGGAGCAGGACCGTCCGACGGCTGCCACTGTCGAGACAGATACGTCAGTTCTATGAATGCTTGTTTCCATCGTTTCCGACTGGAGGGCGAGGTACGATCGGAGGGTAGGAGTAGTTCGGGTTCAACGATAGTAATGGTAGTGGTAGTAGTGGTTGATGTATCCATCATGACTAGCAGGACAGCTCGGGATCAACTGGCATATGAAACGCCGCCAAGAATCACTGTAGCACAACCGGACGGCTTTTCCTTCCTAGTAGTAGGACAGAAATTTCCAGATATTTGTGTTGCGATAGAGCAAAGGTGAGAGTAAATCCACCTCCGCTCCTTTGCTCCACCGTGACAGCCCTCGAGTGATGTGAAAGACAAACCTTTGGGGAATTCAAAAACAAGAAAAGATTCTGAATATGCACAGGGTTGGTGTAACGTGAAGGATGCAATTTACCTCTAGCGCCGCGCCCCCAGGTTAAGCGCTTGCGATCAAATCTGTCTCAGAGTTTCGTGCAGCACGGTGGACAAGATATTCTCCGACCGTTGTCGTCGGGTTTTGAATGAAAAATGTTTCCAAGAAATCTTGCAGATAGCCGATTGAAGATGTGTGTTTTCCCAAAAAAGCGAGCGCGGACGATCGAGGAACGACGTAGTTTAAAAACGAGTGTGTAAAAGAGCGCAGCGGCCTCTTGAGAACCGTGTGTCCTTTGTATTGAGCGAGTGTATAGGGTTGGGTACTTAGTGTTGGTACAAATCAAAGAAGGTCGTCAGAGTTGGGCAGGTGTGCGCCAGGGTGATTAATATTAAGTAGGTAAAAATGCGCTGTTGTTACAAATTGTACAGAGAGAGAAAGAAGGGGGATTCTCAGGTGGCGGAAGGCAGGCAGGATTGAACAAGGCCGTTGCTAAGTGAATGTGGCGTTGGCGGCTTCCTCTACGTTGGGTATCTAGTTAACAGGTGTCAGCTCGTTGACAATGGATCCTCCTATGACATAACCTTGTCTTGGGGACTTGTGAATTGGTGAACTGGTTCAGCCACCTTTCTGACCGTACCTTGGGGTTGGAGCGTCTAGGAAAGCAAATTGGCGCAAAACCGCCTATTCGCCCAGCACAGGAATTTTATAGCCAATGAATTCGGGACAGGTATGATAGGTTGGAATTGCGGTCGCAGGATGTCTGGAAATGAGGCTGTAGGGTACCGCTTGTTCTCGTCTGACGCATGGTGCTATCGTCAGGTGAGAAATGGGTTTCAGGATGTGATGTGTCCAATGGTCGTTGGGTGATGGTTGGAATAGCAATTTTTTGGGATTTTGGTCACCGTGGGGATTGACGTTTTGGAGGCTCGAGAGGAACGCCCCGTCTATGAATGGATGGTCTTCTTGGTAACGACAGAAAAATGACCGAGGGTAAAACAAAGTCGCAGCCACTGGGTGGAGAACGATGGATGACAAGACCAAACTGTCGGTGCCTGGTTGAGAAATGTTCGTGTGTGTGTGTGTGTGTGTGTGTCCCCGAGGAGACTCGTACGCAGGTCGAATCAGAAAAAGAGCGATGTTGAGCTTGCTGGAGCCAGAATTGTTTGCACAGCGAATGTAGGAGTGAGGTCGGAGAGACCTAGTCAAGAAAGAGACAAGGGCAACGGATGGCTGCAGATGTCGACAGCATGCATGACGATGATGCAGGTTCAGCAGAAGCTGGAACAGGTTCACCGACTGCAATGGAACGCAGAAACGCGAAAGCAGAGAGGGAAATGATGAAGGATGATTCGACGATAGGGAAGAGGTCAGTAAGCTTGGGGTTGAGTAGGCTGGAGTAGGCTGAGTAGGCGAGAACCTGAGAGCCACTGATTGAATGATCTGAGATGAACTGGAGCAACAACGTGCCAACGCATCAAGCGCGTTCCCCTGGTCGACATCTTACCTGGTTGGTGATAGCGTGTTGGCTCTGGGAGAGGAGCTGACCAGGGTTCATCGTCCGGCATTGAGTTTGCAACCATGGAGAATATCAGGCTAGCTGAAGGCAGTTAGAATTCAACAGTGGGCGTAGGACGAGGTTAAAATGGCTTCGGAGCCACGGAGGAGGCGGTGATTTGTCTCATCCATCAATTGAACATGGCTGAACCCAATGGGGATAGACGGAGGACGGAGTACCAAGGCGAGCTCATGGAATATCCTGGAGGTTGGAGTTGCATCGAGATGTTTTGCAGACGACAGAGTCCTTGACCGTGGTAATGATGAGGCGACAATGGAAGGCCACGAACTGGCCCGCTTAATAGCACCAGTCGATCATCCTGTTCTGGGATGTTTTTGCTACGTGGCAGCTCGAGAGAAGAGAAATCCTAGAGCGGCAGGCCAGCCTCACGGAAAAATAAGAAAATGGAGGAATAACCCTAAATTTCACCAAGGGGCGACGGGACGGATAGAGGAGGCACACACGACTGACTACTCGTAGTTGCTGGTATGTATGACTACTCTGTACTCCGTCCTCTTCCTCACTCGTAGGGTTTGGCCCAGGTCGTGGTCTAATACCAAGCCTCCAAGGCACCTTCAGCCCATCAAGCCCAAACCCTGCTTCCCTCGTACCTTTCCGCAAATAGAATCCACCAAATACGCCACTTGAATTGACCTCATGGATCAAATTCCTGACTCGTGCGTTATATCCTCCATCCGGAGTGCTCCTCGACTTCAGATGGGAGTAAGTACTCGTCTAGACAGGTTATCAGCTACGTACCCACCGCTTGGAATATACGAGGATTGGTAGTACTACCCACGCAGTATAGTTCGTGGACTGAAAATGAAACTAATACCTCTGTCTCTGTTTTGTCTCTGGCTACTACTCGCAACAGGCTGACCATAGGAATTCCTCACCAAACACCCTGCCGACATGCACGGGTCCCTCGTTCTGTCTGTTCCCACAGCTAACAGAGTCACACTGGGCCAGCTGCACGGAAGCCCCTGTAATATCAATACTGCGGGATCCCATATGTCCTAGCATCCATCTGCATCTGCTCGATCAGGTCTCCACTTGGAGCAAGACCCTGACTGCCATCACCCGGCGCTCACCTGCCATCAGCTAACGTTGACGATGACATGCATAACGTAAACGATCCCCTCTCCTCGCCCCCTAAGCCTGTCTGTATTTCAACCCCGGTGCACATAGAAAATTGAGTGAGTGATCTGAACAACTAGCAATTTCAAGCGTGGAGCTTGAGTGATCGAGAGCCATTCCATGGACGGTAGGTCGTTTTCGAATAATTGCTATCGTCGAAATCCGCCACTGAGCTTCACATTAGCAACCAAGAGTGATGGCTCCCAGCAGGCGGTTAACTTACCAGGGTGTCTCTCTGTCATACCCAGATTGATATATCTGAGCCAGAAGCTGGAAGACCCAGCGGAGTCTGGTAATCATGGGACTGCGCTGCGCTGTCCATCCACACCACCACCAGGGTCCTGCCATCAACTTGCATTCAAGCTGGGCTGTATTTGAGATGCTGTACTTTCAATGTCGTCACTCCGATTGGTCATTTGCCCGCGTCCTGAGCTCCTTCTAGAGGAGTGTAGGCTGGCCCTTGTGGTGGCCCATTCATATTCGGTCCGTGGTTGGCCTGCATATGTTGTGGATAGCCTTTTTGCGGAATCTGAGGATATCCACTGCTCATCGTCCTATGCTGCATGCCATATCCTGGTGCGTTCCCATATTGATGTCCCCCATAGCTTCCACGTGCCATACCGACCTGCTGTTGCGGATACCCAACTGGTCCGCCTGAGTTCGACATACTGTACATCATACCTGGCGCCTGGTGTCCTTGCTGTGAACCTTGATGCATCATGATCGGCGCCATGCGCTGGGGGCTAGAATATCCATTCTGTTGGGGATACACGTGTGCTGGGCTAGGCGAATACATTGGTACTTGATGACCAAACTGTGACGGCACAGCCATGTACGGTCCATTGGATGGTTGTTGCATCATCATTGGAGCCCCCATCTGCCCAACTTGGGCATGCATCATACCTGGGGTACCAGGATAAGCCCGCATTCCCACAGGAACTTGCGTGCCAGGTGTGCCAAAGTATGGTTGCTGCTGCTGCTGATATGCAAGCTGTGCAGGATGGGTCATAGGAGAGGCGTACGCAGATGCCTGTCGAGGTGCCATGTTTGGAGATGGGTAGATGTTGGGGGTCGCAGTGCCAAATGGCATGCGGTGGCTACCATCATCATACGGGTGCGGATATGGATGTGCAACAGCATGTGGACCATGCTGAGGTGTGGAAATATGGGGAATCACTGCCGGTCCATTTGGAAGGGTGCCACCTTGGCCAGGGTAAGGTACATGGTGTGCAGATGCAGACCGGCCCTGCGATGGAGATACAACAGGCAATGTGGATTGATCAAACACCTCCTCATACGTCTTTTGATCATTTTCATCCCTGACAGTCCATCTCGGTCCGGTCTGGAATGCATTGGGAATGCCGCCGTTGTTGCTGTAGTCCTTGACAGGCTCATCTCCCTTCGCAGAAGCCACCTCCTTTCGCATACGAGTGATCGGGTTGAAGTCATTGGTGATGGACGGTCGCTCAGCGGCAGCTTTAGGCTTACGGTGGCCAAAGAAGGCGGATGGAGATGCTGTCCTGGAAATTGACGCGCCCCGCTGCGTTGAGCTGGGACTAGAGGGGGCCTGAGAATGGGTAGGATTAAAGCTTGCCGCAGCGGCATTGGGTCGGAATTCTGATGCTTTGACATTAAGATTGAATTTTGCAGATATGCCAGATGCTGGTGTGTGCATATTGGAACGCTGTGGGCTGCTCAACCCACTCTGGTCTGCCATAGGGCCAGCGGGCGGGATACGTCCGTCAATAATCGGGATTGGCGCGGGGATTTGATGGGGTGGAATTCCCTTGCCTGCTGGTTGATGAGGGAATCGTGATGGGTAAGGGCCACTTCCATTCCGAGATGGGAAGAGCGGTGGTTGTGATTGTTGTTGGCTTCCCGCACGATCGGGGCGCCCATTAGCAGCATAGCCACCACGACCACGGTTGAAAGTCTGCCTGTCTGGTATATTAGGTTGAGCCTGAGGAGCATCAGGCTTGCGAGCATTTGCAGCAACAGCAGGCGCGGGTGCCGGTGTAGTGGTAGGAACAGAAGATTCCGTGTGTTCTTTTGCCTTCTCCACGATCGCTTCTTGTTTCGCCGGATCCTTTGCAAGGATGCCGATGAGATCAGAGGGGATTGGGGTCTTGAGCTTGAAGGATTTCGAGAAACGAAGGAGTTCATTGAGCTTGGCAGTTCGATCGTGATTCGCTTGGGCCTTTCGTCGCTCGATGACCCTCTGCTTTTCAATATCGGCAAATTGACGGAATTGGTTCAGGACTTTGACCTCGACATTTTCAGTGGGGCCTTGAGCGGCTAGCTTGTTGGTCAAGTCGGTTGCTGTAGGCGCGGCGGCAGTCTCTGGCTCGGTGGAAGGTGCCAGAGCCTCCTTCGAAGGTGAGGTAGAGATCGAGGGTGTGGAATCGCCGTGCAGGGCAGGGGTAGAAGCCTCTGTAGAGGGAAGCGACTTTTCGACATCAATTGTGGTCTTTGCTGCCTGCTTAGCCTTTGGTGGAGCCATCTGTGCAGAAATAATTGCGGGATCGACAGGCGCTCCGGGAACAGTGGCCTGACCAGTTGGTGCACGTCGGGCTGGGGGTGTATATTTGTTCGGGCCACCGACAGGAAGCGGTGGGAAAGAGCGGGCTTCCGTGCGGCGAACACCACTGTACTTGTCCTCCTCGTCCTCACCATCTTGCTCCACAGCTTGACCACGCTCCTCGCGAACGTGGGAATTTCCAGAAGTTTGGCTTTCGATTTCTCGGGCGATGCGTGCGGCCTCGGCCTCTCTTCGTTTATACGAGGGAGCACTTCTATCGATAGCGGTAGTGTAGAGATTCTCGTCATAGGTGCTCTGTGCGCCAAACAGCTGACTGTTTGTTGCGAACTGATCCCAAGTCCCGGTCCCGCCAGAGTCCAAGGAGAGGTCAGTGTTGTCAGGGCCTTCTGGAACCCACTTCTGAAGGGTGCGCTCTCCACGAAGTTGATTTCCCGAAATATCGGCATCTGTTTGGAAGGAAGCAGAAGAGCCTGATGATAGCGTCAGCGGTTGAAGATTGAACCAAGGGAGAGGGGAACCGACCATTAGCAAGTTTAGATGACTCGGGTAAAAGAAACTCTGAAATCTGAAAGTCGGCAACATCCCTCACGTCAAAGTTCATGGCGTGCTCAGGACTCGTGCCAACGAAGGCCGCTTCCCGAGGCGTAGAACCATTGACCTGCGCCGACTGAACCTTTTTGACCATTTTCAGAGTCACCTTGTAGGAGGGAGCATTGCGGTCGGAACCGGACAGTAAACCCTCATACTTGTCTCCCGATTTCGCCGTCACTAGAACATTCAGGCCCTGTGCATGCGAGGTTAGCCTTGTGGTAACTTATCGAGGATGAAGTCATTTCAAGGGACTGGGGTGGAAACATACAATGGCTGCGCCTAGGATGAAGAGCAGCCTGTCGTTGGCCTGCTTGTCTGAAATGCCCATCTCCTTCTGAATGGTTTGCCTGGTGTTCGCTGCGTTTCGGGGCTGAGGGGTATTTCCGTTTTGCTGAACGGCCATGGAGGCTCGTTGAGAGCCCGAGTTAGGGCCAGGACCCCAGGGTTTCTGAGCGTTTGGACGCCTGTAGCAAGAGGGTGTCAGTGAAATGGCATCATTTTGCGCGAGAGGGAGAGCAAGTCGGGGACAGATGTATGGAGGAGTGTTTCAACCGTGCTAGGCAGGTTGATGAAGTATCAAAGCGTGAAGGAAGAAAAGTCGGTGGAAGATGCATACCCTGAAGCTCCGTCGACAGGACTCTGCTTGCGGCCTCGGTCTCCCGCCTTCGCGTTGGTGCTCGATCTCATTGTGGTCCTCCCCAGACCATTATTATTTTGTGGGGGAATCGAGCTGAGCAAGGTGGTGGAGGAGTTTGTGGTGCTGGCAGTGACACTGGGCGCAGAGGCCATGAGCTGCAGGATGGGTGCTGGCAAGGTCGCACAGGAGGCTCGAGGGAGCTGATTCGACGGGGCCGGCCAGTCAGACTGCGCAAGGAAGGATTAATTAAATTTCAGTCAGCGGTGGAAAAGGGTGGCGTGTGGATAGATGGGATTGAAGGAGTCGGTGGAGGGATCGAGGGCACGAGCGTCTGTAGGGGGAAAAGTTGGGTGCGAAAGGTTGTGTGCAGGTGTAGGGTGTAGGACAGGGCGGACGGGGACTGAGACAGGAAGGACAGGACTGGCCCACGCACCTAAGCTTTGCAAAAAGCCGTGCTTTGACCGCAGGGAAAAGTCAAAGGAAGGAAGGAAGGGCCTGACAAGAGCAGAAGGATGAGTCTTGTCCCTTTGGAAAGCCAGTGTTGAATGGAAACAGAGGCAAACAAAAAAGTCCAAAGGCAGGAGGGATGGGGATGGGGATGGGATGGGATGAAGATGAGATGGAAATGAAGTTGGTGGTGGTGGTGGTTGTCGTGGTCGTGGTTTGTGGTTTGTGGTCAGGGTCGCTGGCCGTTGGTCGTTGGTCGGGGGGCCAGGGTAGGAGGCAGTTGATTGGGGAGGAGGAGGAGGAGGAGGATGGTGGATGGGGTGAGTTAGTGAGGTAATACTGGTACCAGGACTTGTACGGGAGTTACGAGGATGTGCGTGGAGGAGCGAGTGAATGAGGGAGGAGAGGAGAGGAGAGGAGAAGCGTGGCCCGCGGGTTCGTGCCTATGCGTAGATCGACTGGTGGTTAGGCGTAGTCATGGGCGTCATAGGCGCGGAGATGGGCGTCGTCCCAGGCGTACTCCATGAGTTGTAGGCCTCTCTGTATGCAGAGGAGCCCTGGAGGATGGGAGGGTGAGTGGTAGCCGGGGTTTAGTTAGTGTAAAACACAATACCAGGCACGTATTATTGACAACAGATGGGAACCACCCGAGATTAATTCGGCCTTGTCGATGCTGTTCTCTCTTCCAGCATGCGCGCGTGAAGGAGAGAAGGAGCTGGCCGACGAGGTGATGAATCCAGATTGATGGACTGGTTGACTGATTCATGCAGTGCCCAACGCAGAGTCGATTGCCTTTGGATTTTGCTGGCTTCTCGTGGGGGGTTACGGAAGGAATATGAAAGGGCAGGGGAAAAGTACGGTACTCGGGAATTACAGATCGCCGCAGTATTTCGAGGACTGGCCAGGTAGGGACCTCGTAGTTACTCGTCCCAGGTAGCTCCATTGAACACACTTTTCCTTGCTACTCAAACTGCCTGGTACCTTAGTTAAGCATCGGGTGTCGGGTGTCGGGTGGTCACGTTTAGGGGCATCTCGCACCCCCTCTCATGCTCATGTCCTCAGACCCGTATTTGGTTCTAGTGTCTGAGATTCGAGTGGGACGGCACGGGACTGGCTTGACCAGTGGACCCACGAGCCACGGGGCCACTGGAGTGCATGATTCGGAATGGAACAACCACGGAGTAGTGCCAGATGTGGGCATATACAGGTGATACAGGTGCTCCTCCTAGGCCCTATCCTATACTCCCCAGAGCCTAACTCAGTAGGTACCCAAGTTAACCAAGGTACGAAGTACAGAGTCCCTCAGGTGCCTCGCTTAGGTACCTCAGCCTGGGGACGCCTCCCGATGAAAGCCCCTCGAGGCACTTTAACTATAGAACGCACTCCGTATTGTGAAAGCCTCCGTCCTTGTATATCAACCAATGTTGGGAAGATCGTATACTCACCGTACCTGGGGGCATCGTTGTTGTTAAAGATGTTCGCTTCCGCATTGTGTTTCAGTGAGTTCAACTTTTCGTGATGGGATGATCCCTTCTGGAACCCCCCGTCACGTTTTAGAGGCGTCCCTGCGCGGGCGGCGCCCACCTTCCCCATCCCCGTTCCCGCACGCCATCATCTGTTTCCCTTCGCGCTTTAACCCTTTTGGTGGTCTACACCAGGTTAGCATAAATAAACTAATAATAATAATAATACTAATTACGAGTCCCGTCTAGATCATCATGTTTTTCCTCGTCGTCGAGTTTCCGCAAGGAACAAAGGGCATACTTCATTGAACCATACCATACTACAAAGATACTAAGGTAGTAGTAATTCGGTGAGTGAGACAGAGCTTTCAGAGGAGAAGATTGTCCACAAAAGAAAAAATGTCATCGCCTGAACTCGGCTTCTTCATCGGCTGCTCCCCTCAACCTCCCGTGACAGCCGCCAGTGCTCGTTCCCTCTCTACCCGCACCCCATTACGTGCAAGGCCTCTCCGACAAAAGCACATCGATCGACTCAGCACTCAGCTGCTCCTGGTCTCCGGACAGTCATCTCATCAAATTCCATTTCATCCCCACTTGCCTCGCCGCCTCACCGAGTTGAGCAGTTGAGCAGTTGAGCCACTGATGTCGCCATCAATGCATCCAATCTCGGCTCATGATCAATCAGAATCATAGCCTATAGCCGGAGGGAATTCAATATCGCAGCAGTCATCGATCGATATTGATTCATACCACCTTGCACCTTTTTGAATTGAATTCCATGTAGCGACAGGAGAGGAATCTTCACAATCGCAATCTCGAATTTGAGCACCAACCGTTCACCCGTGTCGTCTTGCACCCGTGTTCGGGTTGCTCCTCCATCGTGCCCCTGTTCATTCGGGCTTCGTCCATGCTGTAGATATTCATCAGACCCCTCCGAGTTGGTCACGAAGCTTTGGTCGGGTTGTCTGCGCCGGTGGTGTTTCGTCAGTCTTTCACGATCTCTTTCGCGATCTTCCCGAATGTCCTCCCGCTCCTTCCCACGGAATGCCCCTCCAAATGAGATCCTCCTCTGGTGCCCTGATATAACACGACCACTCCGCTCCTCATCAGCCGGTTCTTTGACCCCTTCAAGATTGATGCTAGGCGCATGTCGGCACGAGAACCCTCCTTTGATCACCGTATACTGCACCCCGAGCTGATTCAACACCCGGATGATGTCTTGCCGAATAAATTGCGGAGGTTTGCTGCTGGTCGTCGATGTCGAAAACAGTCCTTTGAGGCCCGCAGGCTTAGATATTTCCGTGCTCGGTGTCTCAGGTAGAGCCGGAGTATCCAATGCGTCCGTGTCGTCCTTCATCTCTGCATCAGTTTCCTCAGGTACATTGGCATGTCGATCTCGCCGCTCTTCATATCGTCTTCTTCTGGCCTGGATACTTTCTTGTCGTGCATGCCCTAACGATTTAGTACGAGCGGTGTTGGGCGTCCGAGGCGTAACCAGAGGACTGGTGTTGGGCGCTGGTCGGTCTTGCAGCTCCACACTCCTCTCTGCTTTAACTGCATTGACACTTGACTGATCCGATCCACTGGTTGCAGGAGGCTCCGGTACTAGCAGTGGCGATTCGTTCCCGGTTGCACCCCGCTGTAGCAATCGCCGCGGTCGGTAGTCGGCTGAATTGACGCTGGTAGATCTTCCCAGAAATTTCCCAGCCTTACTGAATCCTCCACTGGCACTGAGAAGTCCCTCATGCTGAGGTTGACTTCCTCCTGCGTGGTGAGTCGAGGGACTTGGATCCCGCCTGGTACGTGAACGACGAACGGAAAACGATTTTCGAGGCGGAGCGGCTGAATCTTGCGGAGGTTGGATATTGAGGGCCGGTGGAGTCGGCCGATCCGACTCTCGCTCACGATATCTTCTTGTGCTGAACCTTCTAAGCAACCCTAAGGCAGTGCCCTCTCTCTTCTGGGGCTCCGGTGGGATCTGCGGTGAGTGTCCACCTTGGCCCGCTCGTTTCTCGCCAATTTCGACATTCTTGACACCGTGCACTATATCATCTTCACCGTTGGTGCGTGCTCGCGGTCTAGCCCGGCCACCAGTCGCCTTCTCGCCGGGGATTTCGGGAGCAAACGTGTTTGTATGTGCTGGCTCTGGGGATGGAAGGCGAGGTGGCTTCATAGGTTGTTCGCCAGGAGTCACTGGCAAAGATAGAGCTCCTGGATTTTGATCTCTCCGCTCTCGGTCGCGTTTTTCACGCGCGAGATAATAGACCGAGATCAACGGACTATAGGCATTGAGAGGGTCATACCCGCGGACTTGCTCTGCCGATGGCGTCGTAAGGCCTTCTCGGCTGATGGAATTTCTCCGTCTGTAAAAATCGAAAACACCACGTTTCTTCTCCGCACTGGTAGAACTCTGATGACTGAAATCTTCACGCGTCGACCTTCGAATAGCGGTCTGGTACTCCTCAGACTCGATGGTCCGAGTGAGCTGCTCCGTGATATATGCTGCCGAACCAAAATCGAAGCCTTGCATCTTCTCAATGACCTCGGGATCGAGTGGCAGGGTCAACGGCTCTCTTTGTGGGAGGCAGTTGTCCGGTGCAGAGTTGAAACCTTTCGTCATCCAGGGGTGGTTCATGATCTCTTGGAGGGTAGCACGATCGCGAGGGTCGACGACTAACATTCTCGAGATAATGCTCCTGCATTCTAAAAGCCTTGTTAGCGTGTTACGGTGGTGGTGGAGGATAAGGGGGACATACCAGCAGTGAGCCATTGGGGATAGTCAACTACGCCACGTTTTATTTTGGCATGCAATTGAGGCATACTCTGGTCATCAAATGGGACCTTGCCGCAGACAAGCACATATAACACAATGCCAAAACTCCAAATGTCAACCTCTGGCCCAGTATATTGGCGAGCCTGTAGGAGTTCTGGTGCGGCAAAGTAAAGGCTGCCGCAGAACGTTTTGAGCAAGCTCCGAGGGGAGTAAAGATTGCTCAGACCAAAGTCAATAATTTTGATGTCGCCAGTCTTGCTAATGAGGATGTTCTCGATTTTCAAATCCCGGTGAACGATGCTGTTTCGGTGGCAGTAGTCCAAAGCACTGGCAATCTGACGCGCAAACTTTCTCGCTTGCTTCTCTTTTAATCGGCCATGAGCGATGATATAATCCAGCATTTGCCCTCCATTGACATACTCAAACAGCATGTACCAATGATAATTGGTTCGTTGGACGTCGATCATTCCGCAGATGTAAGGGTGGGATAGAAGGGATACCATGGCAGCCTCTCTGGCGGTCCGAATCTCTTTAGATCGATCTGCACGTTCATCTTTGATGTTTCCATGTTCGTCAGCTGTCTGCCTTGGCACAATCTTTATTGCGGCCTGTTCACCAGTTTCAATGTTTCTGGCCAGCTTGACTTTTCCCATGCTTCCCTGGCCAATGGTTTTCCCCAAAGACCATGTACCAGTCTGTGCGGTGATGGATGTTCTCCTACGCCCAGCAGTAGGGTGTGTTTGTGCAGGGTGCCTATCACTCTCTGATCTGGCGCTGGGAGGAGGGTGGGGGGAGGTTCCGTTTGCTACTGGCGGAGTTTGTGTTGGAGCACTGAAGTCTTGACTGCCGCGTCTTGAACCTGGCCGGGAGGACGAGTGACCTTCATTGTGATCACCTCTGCCATCGCGCGAACTTCGGCGGGAAGTGGAGGGTTGTCGAGCAACATTAGACTGCTCGAAGTCTCGCCGAGCAACATTGGAAAGGGCGGTAGGGTTGGATTGTGGAGGGTTGGATTCGTATGTGCGTGAGCCCGAACGGTGATGATGGGAAGGCCGCTGATTTGTCGAACGAGTTCGAGATGGTTGAGCAGGGGAGGTGGGCGTGTATGCAGAGGGAGGGTTGCGAGAGGATGAATGGCTCCGTACCATCGAAGGCGATTGTTGTGAAGCTGCCGTCGCCATCTGACCGAGGCTTGCCGATCAGGGCGGCAGGACAAGAGCAATATTGAGGCAGGAGCGGATTGTTACCCTCGGAAAGGTTGCAGGAAAGTAGGAATGTGGTGTGTTTGCGCGACGAGATCCGCGTTCGGTCAGCCAGACTTCTGGCCTTACAACCTCGTGGCTGCACAGATGAACCCAGACCGACAACAAAGCGTATCTGATAGCTAGCAATGACTTGAATACCGAATGTAATCCAAGCACAGTGGTCTTTCAAGAGAGAGGCCTGAAGAGGCTGGAAATGCAGGAGGAATTGATGAACATCGGAAGATAGGTGGAGGTGAAAGGTGAGATTGACAGCTGCCAATGGGTGACTGACGGCTAGAAAATTGAGTGAATAATCGGTAGTGTCAGGCAGCCAGAATCGATAGAAGCAGAAGCAAGCCCAATCTGGATGGAATCAGGGAGGAGCCTGGTTGGAAGTTGGCAGGTTGGGCATTGTCACCAGTTGGATTGCAGTGCAGTAACAGGACGACAGTTCACGTTGGTTGTTTGATGTGATGGCACGCTATGAGATGGGATGGGATGGCAATTGTACGGAGTACGAGGACGGGCGTTGCAGCAGGACAAGGCCATTTGGGAGCCACTGACCACTGACCATTGACCACTGACCAGAACTCTCCATGGACCACGGCACTGGCGGAGGCAGCAGATAAAGTCAATTATCAAAGGCCCCTGGCGGAGTGTCTTAGGTGGTACCAGTGGTGCCCGTGGTGCCCGTAACTCCCAGGTACTGACTAACTGTGGTTACGACTTACGGGTACCTTACGAGTACCTCCAATAGCCTACGAATGCACTTGGCACCGGCTCCTCCAAGCCTATTGTTGTTGGTGACTGGCACTGGGATAAGGAATGCTTGCGCACCCTCCCGCAGCCCAGGAAACCCCACCAGCCACTTTCACTGCTGGGGCAGTACTCCATAGGTGGTTCTTTAATTAGCCCCTCCTGGCCCTACGAGTGCACTTCCACTCGGTATTAGCTGCTCACCGTTAAGCCCTAGCTCAGACAAGGCTCCTCAGGCCCGCCACCCGTCTTTTGGGCGGCCGCTACCACCAGCCTGGGCATCATCCGTCAAGTGGCTCCAGCCAGTGTGGCTCCATATCCCTGACGTACAAGGACTTGCCACAGGACTGGAATGCCACTTCATTTTGCCATGGATGCCCTGGATCCGAGTCTCGGGTTCTAGATGGCTTGTGAAGGGAACAATCTGACTACGCCTATTACGAGTCCGACTACGGATCTACGCCCATATTCCGATCCTAAACAGGGTTCGAACCCTGCCTTACTCGTATTTAACCTGAGATTTGTCTGATCCATTACGGGTAGCTGATTTACTGCGCACTACCATTCTGTGCTCCGGGCTAGAAGAAAGGGGGAGTGCCGAACTTGGCTCCAAGCGATCGACGATCAACAATTTCTTCCTCGTAGAATCATTATCCTTCACTAAAGGAAGGCTAGTGTCGCTTTTACACCCAGCATCAATTGCTAGATCGGTACTGAGGATTATTTCTTGTCAATTAGCGAAGGACCAACATTTCTGTGCAAGGCTCCAGGGACTGCAACTTATATCGGTTGCTTAGCGAATGGCGATCGTCGAGTCATGTGACATCTCGATTAGTCATGCTACAGTAATTAGCTTGGCGATCTGGAATCTCCCTATGTTCAACCTCGCATTTCCCCAAATAAAAGTTAATGTGCTTCCTCCTTCTAATACTTGCTCTGGGAGATTCTCGAACTCCCCTATTCTGCTTAGCTGAGCAGTCTGATGTTATATCCAGTTCCGTAAACTCCAAATGATGCTTTCATCTTGCCTAAATTGCAAACACTACGGACCCCCGTGCGTGACAACCGACGTTGCTCGGATGGTGCGTAAGCTATGCAATACCGAAGGGGAATAGAACCCCCTTCTCTTTGTGCGGAGCACGAGTACGGCGTAAATACTACTCATTCAGATGGTAAGCTCAGAGTTCGTTGGTGCTTCGCCGAAAACGGTATACCATCCTTACCCATTCTCGGGCATAGCGTGAACTCGAAGTGAGTATTGGCCTCCAGTATCCATGAAGCAGTTCGGCTGGGTCTTATTTAATGGAGCCATACCTACTGAGTGACAGAGCGTATAGACCATCCAATATTGAAGGTAAATTTACAGCTTGCGTTTGAATGTATCTTAGCTTTTAGTTCTCTCTGGACGTCCCCAGTTTGCAAACGGAACCAAGTCTTTCGCTCAACACAATCTCACCATGGATTCAGCACATCTCAACGCGATGGCAACCAGACTTCGAGGTTTTCACATGCCTGGACGTCCTCTCGTGTTGGCAAATGTCTACGATGTTCTTTCTGCTGCCGCCTTTGCGCGCATACCGCTGAGCTCAGCTTTGGCTACGGCCTCGTATGCGGTGGCTCGAGCCGCTGGCACTGAAGACGATTATATGACAATCGAACAGAACCTTGCTGCTGTACGATTGATCGTATATGTCGCTGTACAGTACGAAAAGCCACTTACGGTCGATTTACAAGATGGGTACGTTGATAGATTGGCCGAGGCGCCACTTCGCCGAGGTCATCGAAAGGGGGAAGAGATATCTAGCCGCGGGAGCCACCACGGTCTTTGTGTGGCGAGGGATTCAACGATGCATAAGCAGGGCTGAGGTCGAACAATTGGCCAAGGAGTTCCAGGGGCGGTTGAACGTTGCTTTGAAATGGTCTGGAGGACTCACGGTCCCGGAGCTGTCTGATATCGGCGTGGCACGAATTAGCGTCGGACCTACACTGCAGTTCTTCGCCATGGACGAGTATGGGAGCAAAGCAAAGGAGCTTCTCGAGCAAGCTGAATCCTGATCGGCCCTTGTGTTCTGGTTGTGATATTGCAGTGCCATCCGTGATCTGCCTGCTTGCAGGTGGAAAGGAGTGCCCTGTGGATAGCTAGCTTAAATTTGGATGAAGATATATTCCATGGCCGTCGACGGGAGTGAGTCCTAGGAAACTCTTAATCGCTCTCCATGTCTTCGATGAACGCGCAAGTTTTCTGTAGGGCCAGTTTTATCCATGATGAACTTGGCATAGAATCTACCGGGACATTGCTTCCGGGGGGTTCAGCCTCTGTCAAGCAGGTTTGTGCGAGTTCAAATAATTTTTCCCTTCAGCAGCTACACAGCAGCAATCGCACTGTCGTTGTTTAGATATCCAACTTCCGACCGAGGTGCTAATTAATGATCTGTGTTTCTCAGGAAGCTCAGTCTCCACATGTAGCATCAAGTAGTCACATGGCGGAAGGGGAACCAATGTATAAGTTAAGGGGACCGCTAGGTGACCCCTTATACCCCGTTAAACCACCTGATTCACTACTAAAAAATCACTACTTTATTATTTACAGTCCCAGAAATTCCCTCAACAATCTAACAGGGCCTCTTTCAAAGGAGATGGTTCAGTACGGCGCAACCGGCTGTGTCCCGAAAATTGTCTGAAAATCCTGGTACCGAGTTTGCCTTAACTGTTAGACCGTGTGAGTCTCATTCCCAATTCGACACCGAGGTTGATTGAGATAATACAAAATCCCACCGGGGGTTTTATCCTATAGAGACAGGTTCGATTTCGATTAGAACCTGTCTCTGGGAGTTTTTGTCTATTTTTGGGTCTATAATATTTTTAATACTGTTTCGATGGGCTCTGTCTATAGTATTCACTGAGGCTTGGCGCAAGGTAATACTGTAGCGGGAGTGCCTCTGGTTCGCAAGTGAATACTTATGTACATGAGCGATGGCTTAGGACATTAAAAAGGGGCTGGTACTCTTTTGGGGGAGCAATAAATAGGTTGCCATAACGGGGTACGAACACTCCACGTCCACGCCGGGAGCGAAGGAGGTTTGTCGTGAAGCGGCAGGCAAGGAGGAACCTCAATCCCTTCCTTTCAAGGCAATCATGGCGACCTCATTTTGGAATTGACTGCAAGGAGTATTCGCTTCATGATACTGGTCGAGCTATAATTCAAGTCGCTGACTGATCTCGGCCCATTACTGGTAAGCCGGGTCATGGTTCAGGGGCTAGATAGCACATTGAAGGATGAGAAGATCTATATATAAGGCAGGGTAGAGTCAGAGGATCAGCTGCCCGGATGCTTCGTTGTCTGAGATCCAGGGAACAGTCCGAATCTTCTGCAACCAAGACACAGAACTTATAACGCAGCCCCACAGAGACAAATCATTCACAATGCCACCCCCAACTATGGAAATCGTCGTTACCAATGTTGGCAACCACACAATTAATGGCGAGGACTCGGAAGCTGGAAAGTTATGGTTCGAGGCCTTTCGCTCTGCGGCAGAGACCATACCTGGCATCCGTCGAGCTTGCTGGGCCTCAAGTCAAAGAGACCCTCACATTGCAATGCATTTCACCGGTTTGAAACTGAAATACTCAACCATTTTGCGTTGCTAACATTTAGCGGACTATCAAAGCCACAAACAGCACAACGACCACAAAAACAACGATTTTGGTGGCAAGGCCATCGCTCCCATGTTGAAGGATATCATGAATCCCAATGACACTGATCTGTACGTTATGTATCCCCCTACTCCAGATCGCCACATCCATGACACCGACAGTGGATGAAGAGCCCAAGGAACTGCATTTGGTTGCAGTTGATGAGTTCGGCCGCACGCTAACATCACAAGATGAACGAATTCGACGTTTACATATACGAAAGGCTGTTTCGAGAAGTAGGAAAGCCCGGCCGTTGTGGAAAAAACTGAGATTCGTCGACCAGACTGAGATATCAATGAGAAGGGCGACGGAAAACGGGAAAGTGAACAGGCCACGTCGGTTCTGTTTTGAACATGCAAGCAGTCTTTCCCAACTGTTCTGATAATGCCGTCTTCCTCAACGTGATCGTCTCCGCCACCGTTCAAACCCTCAACTGCGACGGTGTCAGTACAGAGGGTTTGCTGCTGAAAGGAAAAACGATGCAGCTACTCAATAGTGAGTTGGGAAGTCTCAGCCCTTGCCTGTCGTCGGCTATTGACAGTGCGGAGTGCATTACATGACTTTCGATATTGTCCAGGATGGCAAGCACAGCGCTGCGATACGAAAGAATGGCTAGAACTGGAATCGGCAGTCGTTACGATTTCTAAAAAGACACATAACGTTGTTTTACTCTGAATAGGGCTTAAAACAGCTTGGAAGTCATTTATGGAACCAGCTTTCTCGAATTTCTTGACGGTCTCGTTTTTCCCTGGCCTCTTTGAGATCTCCTGGATAGCCAAGTAGGAATTCGCGTAGATGTTGGTCCGCGCCACGAAACCAGGTCTCTTAGGGTACCAATCCAGAACGAGGCGGGCGTTTGAAGAATCCATATTATCCGATCTCCCGATATTCGCCAGGAAGCGATCTCCCCCGTCCTTTCCCGTGGTATCTGTGGATCTGCGTTGGACAACCTGGCCTTTGCATCCAAATATCCGAGCGTCAGCGTTCAGAACATCTCGAAAGCCAGAACGGTCTGAGCGGCTTTCAAAGGTTGGTGATACCTCAGTACCGCTAAACGGGTGTAGACGATTTACTGCCTTTCGATGGTGTTATTTACGTCGACGATGTTGACGAAATTGACAAAGGTCTACGGGGCCACAGGGACGTGAATATGCTCCGGTTGGTACGCTCTGGCTTCGATGATTGGTGCGAGAGTCCTCGTCCGAAAATGAATTGAGTGCGTATCACAGCCACATCCAACTGATCTTTGGCCGAGAGAACGTTGTCTTCATAACGCTCTCCCGCCTCTACGGGCCCTTCTGGTGGATTTACCATAAACGAACCCTCCTCTCCAAGTTGGAATGTGCAGCGTGAATCCTCGTTAGAGCCATGTGCCCAGATTCCAGTCACTGTAATGAATCCAAGCTTCCTCGGAGCACGTTTCCTAGTCTGAGAGGAAAGATACTGCTATCCAGCTGCAAAGACGGCTTTGGAGATGCTCTGCTTGGTAATCATACCGTTGAAGCTCGATGTGTCAACGATGATATCGATATTCCCTTGACGGACGACATGCAGGACTGCTTCTTCATTATGAACATTGCCTACCATTGGCAAGATATCCTTCGCTGCTAAGTAATACCCTGCCGATTGGGTGGCTACGAGCCTGAAGATCTCGCGGTTCCCTGCTAGAAAGAGCTGTTCGCAGGCAGAGTTGCCCACGTATCCTGTGGGACCGACAATGCGGACATTCAGCATATCGAGGTCCAACGAGCGTCTTGTTTCCGTGTCTTAACTTTGTTAAATAATGGAGGGCTGCGGTTATGCACATTGTTCCTTACAATAGATCTCAAATGTCACATTGAATATCTGCGCATGTAACCACCTCTCCGTCATAGACATTTGTTGCGCCATGAGCAAGATTGTACGACACCAACCTAGCGAACGGCGACTTCTGGGTATTCCCCAGAGTTAAGCTCCATCGCGTATCTACATTAGCGTTGAGTAGCATGAAAAACAATCTTTGGCTCAATGAACCCCCCCCCCCCACGTGAGCGTCGCGATTCCGTAATCATCCAAGGCCGGTGGCTGACTCGTTGATGCCACGTTCTAAAGTCTATTTGACGAAAAAACAAGCCTCCGGGCACCACGCGAAAAAATAAGTGAAAAGTTGCCATTGTGGGCAAAGGGCAGGGGTTGGGCGTAAGGTTTACGCCAGGGGGTCCATGGAAAATAGCTGCTGCGAGGGGTGGTCAACGTACAATTATGTCATGTGCGAGACTGACTAAATGCCAACTTCAGCCAGCATGTTGAACCAGATCGGGGTCCATGAATTTTTCATTGCGATGGGGAAGTCCCCGACAACAAGCTTACAATACAGTAACTTAAAATGACTTGAAGATCAGTACAAATGGAGCAGAAAAACAGTGACCCCCATCGTGACCACAGCGGTCCTGTTGTATTCAATGTATTAATTACCTCCTGTATCACGAATTAAGAACCCTGGAAGCTGACTAAACAGTGCTCTCGGGGAATACATGTGGGGCGATCGAGGAAGGCTGAAGCTCCTGAAGCGGGTATAGCCAACAATCATTCAGTAATATTCCGACTCTGTGCATCTATTTCACAGCCTGTAAGTGAAACGTCCACGCTGCTCGGGTGCCAGCATAACAGGTCTTCGTCTGACGGATTGCGGAAGGCATCGAAAGCGTCCGAGGATTGGCAAGCCTCAGTCTCAACTGAGAGAAACGAGTGAATCAAATTGATCTCTGCCTCCAAGCCCTTGACCTGTTGTCTGAGTTTGTCAATCAGCTCAGTCTGCGAGGCTGAGGACTCGATCAGTTTCTGGTGCTCCCCATTGAGAGTTAGGAGGTCATGCTCGAGATTAACTAGATGAATTCGTTGTCGAGCCCGGTAGGCTCGTTGAGCTGCACGATTTTGATCACGGCGCTTTTCCTATAGGGCTTTGTTAACAGGCTGTAGGTGGTCAGGGATTGTAAGTAGAACGGCCTCACTGTATTAATAGGGTGGCTTCTCCTCCGTACTAATGGCCCGCTACGGTTTGAAGGCTTCCCATTTCCTGCCGTTGGAGTGGCTTCGCCATTAGCGATATTGCCATTAGCATTCGATCCTCCCTCGTAAAAGTATTGAAAGTCTGGGAAGTCCTGTTCAACTGGGATGGATGCCTCGTCGTGCCTCATAGCACCATAAAGGCCCAGGAACCTAGTATCCTAGTGCCAGTTTAGCAATGTCTCGGTGTCTATGGGGAGAGGCTCGTACTGACGAGAAACGAACCTGGTGCAGAACTGTTACAAGGTGATTCCTGCAACAGCTAGTTTCGAGAGGTGGGTGAGACCACTCGGCTTCCAGAAGCAATGGCACAAAAGAAAAATCCATGTTGAGCTGGCTTACATTCCGAGTCCTTCGTGCACAGCCTTGGCTTTATAAGAGTCAGCTGTGGTCATCAACAAAAGGACTAGAAGCTCTATCATCAATAGACTTCTCCTGCAAGATGGGAGATCCCTGAACTGATTTAAAACAGCCAATTTCTTTAAGGCATGTTCTCCAGAATGAAAGAAGCAAAGAGTTCTTGCGTAAGTAGCCCCATATCTCTAATACTAACTCGCTCCACAAGTGACTCGAGATCTCGTACAGCAGTTCCGTGGACAGGGATCTCGACCAGAACTAAAGTCACACCCTGCGTGGGTACCTTATCCAGGTGCTTGAAATGACTCGCGAAAGTTTTCATGGGGATCGCGAAAAGACAGAGCAAGGTGGCAGCGAAATATTGCTACGGTAACAGGGGATGCTGTCCCTTCAGGGTCCAGTGACGCGCAAAGACGGGATGAGACACGGGCGTTTGTGGGATATCCCGATTTTTCCGAATACATATATGAGGCTGACCCTGGTTCCACATTAAGAAAATCGACGGAGATAGCCTCAGGAGCCGGACACCTGTATTTTCAAGGCCAATAATATCCCGAGCTTGATCGGGTCTCTCTACGGCCCATGGGAGTCGTAAAGCCAATTGCAACCCACCGCTGGTGACTAAAAATCGAGGTCGCGTGTCCTGGGTACACGATTGAAACATCCAATACATCCAAGACAGGCTTCCCAGTTTCTAGCCTGACTGTCCAGTTCGTGGGACTCAGGTATATTTGACTCCATGGTAGGTCATGCACCCAAGACGCCGCTCATTCGTAATCAGCGTTTTATGATCACCGGCCGACCGCAGAGCATGGGGAAATGTCGGTCCACCGCATTCGAAATCATAAATGAATGTCTATATGCATCTTATTGGCGTTGGCCTCCTGGGACAAATTGATCTCATATACTTTGTAGAGAAGCAAATTGAGATACACGGTACAACGCACGCATTGTCCTTCTCAAGGTGCAGTATCTGAGTATCATCAACATGTAGAAACCTCCCACCTCGCTCCGCCTCTACAAGTCGATGCTGCCGTTCATATGCGTAGAGTTCTCAACCTACGACGGCACAACTCTAAGGGGAAAGTTTTACCGGAGTGTCCACGCGCGAGGTCCATCGCCTGTCGTGATCTTCTGCCATGGCTTGAGCCTCCTCAAAGAGCAATGCCCGGAGAACTGGTTCAAACGCGTTCTCAACTCGGGCTACCATGTGCTCACGTATGATCATCGCTCATTTGGCGACTCCGACGGTCTCCCGAGAGACAAATTCAACTGGTTTGGACAGGCAGAGGACTTCATCGATGCCGTGTCTTTTGCGCGTACGCGGCCTGAGGTCAACGAGGATAAGGTCTTGGGCTGGGTTGTAGCGCATGCCGGCGGATTGATAGCGATGTGAGTTGGCAAAATTGCGGCGATTTCCTTCCAATTAACTGTTGTGTCTCCAGGGCTGCGGCGATGGACAAACAAATTGCTGGCATTATCATGTTCCTTCCATGTATTGATGGCCAGCACGACAAAGGTCTCTGAGGCGACTGGCTATGGGATGCTGTGCAGCGCGATCGACTCCAGCAAAGCAAGCTGGACAACGCAAGCATCAGGTTTTGGCCCTTCACTGATGAAGAGGCGGCAGGAAAAGGGGGTTCTGTTCTCTCAGGTGAGTATGTCCGATAATGGTTCTACTGTCGCCCAGAAGCTGGCCGAACAGGGTGGTAACAAGCCCTCTACTGGCAGTCTGACCTTATCGAGCTTTTGGAGCGATTTCAACTGTCGTCCGGTGGGGGTTTTCAATCGCATGGCTACTACACCGGTTCTGTGGACAATGGCAACCCAGGACATTGTTTATGGTCTTTTAGAATTCACAAAGGGCGTCTATGACAAGCTCGAGAGACCTAAGGAAATCTGTATTTTAGAAGGGGAGCATCTGCCTCAATACTATGAACCAGGATTTGCGAGGTCAGCGGATGGCAGATGCAATGGTTTCTTTCCCTTCGCAAGTATGCAGCATAATTCTTGTGCCTTTAGTAGCTGTCTGATGAGATAATCTACAATCTTGGGAAGTAGTAGTAAACAACAGTACTATGCCCAGAAAATATCCTCAAAAGGGCTGAAGCCGCGATGACGAAATTTGACTTGATGGTCATTTAGGCGTCTTGCTGAGAAATTCGATCGAGAACTTTCGAAGCTAACGCCAATATGCTGCCAGACATACTTTCGACAAAACGATGAGTCTTGGATAGCAACCCTGGTGAACTGGGTTCCCAGCTTCTCCTGGCAGAAAAGTGGCCTACAAACAAATAAAAAACAGTATAGAGGTTTCAATGTGAATCAAAAAGTTTCATAGATAGTGTACGCTGAACTATCCAAATTTTCGGGAGTAGCGAGACAGGTGTCAAATATCGATAATTTAAGTAGTCACTCCATCTGTCTTTTTACTAGGATAGGGCGTCGACTTGGCTAGAATAACCTGCCGAAATCACGCTGCATTGGCTTTCATCTGTATCTCTGCCATCTTCTGGACCGCTGGTCGCTCCATATACCGTCTGTGCCAGGCTGTCCAGTTGGGGAATTTCTTCGCCTTGAGCTCCAATGTTTCGGCCTCCGCGTTGCCCTCGAGCGTCATAAATATCCCAATTGACAAATGCGAGGTCGGCAATTGTACACCTTCCACCAACTAGATATTGCTTCCCTTGCAATTCCTGATCAACGGTGGTGAGGGTCCGTTTCTTTAACTCTTCTCCTTCTACACCATTGGGACCGCTGCCAAACTCGACAAACTGGGTTTCGTATGGAATTTGCAACTCTTCAAACAAAGTCACCGTCTTCCATGGATTGGGACCTTAACCTGTGAAAACGCACGTTAGCTAGTGAATCACAATATTTGAGCTTGCATATCTATGTCGTACGGTGTGAATAGAAGGTGAGGGGCTTCATAATGCCGAGTAGGAAGAGAAGGGATCCTTGAGACAAACTCCTGAGGACTCTCCTCTGCTATGCTGTTCTACTCATTTATACTGCTCGCTGTCTTGTCGAGAACTCAATTCTCAACTAATATGATTCCAATATCAAGATCAGGAATGCTACTGCTTATCTCTGGAAGCCTGCGGCCCTGCGCAAGGGATGAGGGTTCAATGTATCGAGTGGAACCGGAGGACTTCAGTAAAATACGCTGACAGTATGGAGACCCCGAAATCAAGTCGAGAAACATTACGGCTTGTTAGAATCTTGTAATGTATTGACTGGCCGAGTTAACGAAGCGCATTGCCCTTTCTGGAAGGAGATCAACTGCCAGATGCGGTCAAGCAGCATTCGTCCTGTTGGTTCAACATAATAGTAGCTGGATATGCTGACCAATTTGAGGTGGGTCGTTCTGTTTGCAAGCTGCTTTCAAGTTCTCGTTTGTCAGCATGCAGCCCCCTCTTCCTGTCCATAAAAGCGGCGTGTAGCAGTGGCACCGGGTGACAGTGAGTTGCTTCGGCGTAGGAAATTAGATTTCAGCTACGGCGACCAGAAATGTAGCCTCGGTTGAAGCCGTGATCTAGTTACCCCATTCACGCGTTTGTTTGGGTAATGAGAGGTTCGATGTTTGAGTCTCAAGCCTGGAGGAAAGATAAAAAGATGATCCTGGACACAGGACAGGTCCAACTTCATTCAAGCCCCACCTGGTGGAGATAGCCTTCTCAGTTAGTGACATACGGTACTACTGCAAGCAACTCGAGTTCATCCGATCCAATGATGGCAGGATCTCCAGAAAATATCTCTTTTTCAACGTTTGACGGCACTACGCTTAGAGGGTACCACTACAGCGTGCAGAAGCAAAATGCACCCGTCGTGATCGTGACGGCAGGGTTGTCCTTCCTAAAAGAGCACCTCATTGACGCGTTCACCGTCAGGTTTCAGGAAGCGGGGATTGCTGCCATCGTCTACGATCACCGCAGCACTGGGGGTCGAATCATGCGGTTCTCTTCCAAGAGGTGGAAGACTATTCAGATGCGGTTGCTTATGCGGCTTCTTTGTCCCCGGACATAGACTCGAACTGGATCTGTATCTGGGGCCCTGATCATGCAGGAGGTGTTATCATGCCGGCGGCGTCGTACGACCAACGTGTGAAAGCTGTTGTAACCATGGTGCCTTTCGTAAGTTGAGCAATTCCTTTCACCTAGATTCGAAAGTTAGAAGCTGTTTCGAGCTTTAGTGCTGGATCCAAGCAAGACTGTCATACATCTCAACTCCACAAGGATCGAGGCGAACTTACAATCATACAGATCTCAGGAGCCGCCGACGCCAGGTACTACCCAGAAGGTACTTATCCCGAGCCGACGACGAGAGGGCCAAAATGACGGCGACCAAATCCCAGTGGCGACATAACACCCAAGATGTCCTGATCTTTCAGTCACCGTACGACAATGTCGCATAGCCTGCACTCATTGGGGTCCCCGAGCCATATCCCTTCTATGAGGAATGCAATGCTCGCTCTGATGCCGCTGGTGTCGAGTGGAAGAACGAGATGACGCTGCAGAGCCTCTGGTACGGCAGCAGATGGGAGCTGGCCCGCGAGATCGAAAAGATCGGCCAGCGGCCGGTGCTATACGTTGCTGCGAGAGACGACGAGTATATCCCGTATGTGGAGCAGCAGAAGATCTTTGACAGACTTATGTGGCCCAAGAAGTTCGTAATGCTTGACAGTGAGCCCCTGGACACGTACAGGGGCAATGTGTTTGAACAAAATGTGGCAACTCAACTAGCTTGGTTAAAGGCATGGTTGTGACCCGGGTCGGCTGATAAAACCTGCCGTTGCAGTTGTTTGGCCGTGATAGTTTTGAAGCTATGGCCTAACCCATTGTCGTGGAAGAGGCACAAACAAACCACCTTCGTTGTTTGATTCTGAGTACGAGGTCATTGGTAGCGTCGAGTAGATAGCATTGAGGTGAATCTCTCCATTTGCAACATCGAAATGGACATATATTGACAGCCGGCCTCTTCCTCTTGCTTGTAAGTTCTAGCAAGGCCCAATAGTCAGACTACCTTCACCAACCTGGACACAAACAATGATTTGCTGTAGAGGGAGGCTAATCACTGGCTGGCACGCTGCGACCTCAATGTACTTTGCGACAAGATCTTCCTCCGCCACAATCTTGTTAAACACGTCCAACGTAAGCTTCGTTCGATAGAAATGCAACGCTCCCATTGTCGTGGATCTGTCAGCTCCGTCAAGATCTCGAGATATAGCCAATACATTCAGGGAGAAGGCTTACTTCTCCGTGGTGAAGAATTTTTCTTGGCTTGTCTGTGGATCGACCTTGCGGTATAGATCAAATCATTACAATCCGGTTCGTAGAGTTCCAGAGCCTTGATGAAATCTGGGTAAGCATCAAGTATCTTGAGAAGCACAACATATTACTTTTGACATAGGGGTAAATGACGCCGTAGCAAGACGATAGTATTCGTCACTCCTTACGCCTTGTCCCTTGCCGGGGTTGGTATCGATTATTGCGACAACCAGGTCGTGCTCTGCGCAATGTACCATTTGAATTCGGTCTTTGGTGGGAAGTGAAATTGTTTTCTGTGCGACCGATTTAAAAGCTACGAGCCGCGTGCTCCGAGGAGGCTTGATATCATTCAGTACTTAGATGGGATATACTGGTAGCCACTCTATCAACGACGCGGCAAGCATGACAAGTCCACCCATCCCATCCATCCCGGAGCACCACTCCTCCCAACTCGCAGTGCGTCGTGACGAGGTCCTGTTGTATATAGAATCATGGAGCAGCAACAGGGGAGAACCAGGCGATGCCTCGCCCTCATCCAGTCTAACCAGTTCACCATTTGTGGCTAACCCAAGTACAGTCTGAAACTCCCTGTCGGCTTCCTCTTTCCAAGTCAGGTAGTCTGATGCTTCCCAGAGTTGTCTCCTCGCCGGCAACGGTGCTATAACCAGGTCTGGCTGCAGATTGCACAGGCTTGCTGGTTCGAAGTATACTAACATGTTGACGACCCGATAAACAAGACATAGCCTGCCGGTTCTTGTTAGCATGTCTCACCTCATCGAATTACACTCGTCATGGGGTTCAGGGGAGTACAACTTTCGTTTAGATTCCTGAAATACCCAATCACTCCAACCGTTTTCGAATGCAAAGAGCGTAATAGGTACGTTATCTGCTATTTCAACCTCGGCGAGTGTTTTGCACATGACCTATTAATTTGTTAGCATTAACTACCTAACACAGTCATGAAGCCAAGGGCATACGGCCACCGTGGAAAGCAGCAGAGCATCAAAGTTGTTGTGGTCCGTCTCGCCTTCGTCCACCCTTACGAGAATGTAAATTGAGAGGGCCTGCAGACCAGCAAGCAGTTCAAACTTGTTCAACACTTGATGCTAAGTGTTTACATCAGTTCTGGTGGATTTGAGTTCGGAACTCCCGTGGGACGCCAACATACCTCTTGAAGCAAGTGTTCACATTCAAACCTCACATTCCTCCAGAACAATTTTCGGCTTCCCGGTACGCGAGTGCTAATCATGTTCATCAGGCTCATACAATTATTTAGGGGTTCGAGTTGATTCTCCTCCATGTTCGAAGAAAGCAGACGAGGGTGAATGAATGGTGGAAGGGTCTGGGTTCGTAGCATCATCAGAGGGTACGATCTCAAGGTGTGGAGGATGAGCATGGTGGTTTTATGAGGTGCCGTCTTCAGTCTCGGGCGTTGAAGTAGTGTTCGAATGTTGATACTCGGTGCTATCGGAATCGACATGTTAGTTGCAGGGAAGGATGGCCACGATTGTGATTCTTGCTCTATCGACGGCAGCGAGTGACGACTGAAAGGCGATGGCTGGAGTGAGCGACATTCGGTATTTTTACCAGCAGGTTGTACATTCAGAAAGTCGGCGAGATCAATATCTGCCTCGCCCCAATTCATAAAGTCGACACTTAGAGCTTCCGGCTCTGGGCGGGAGCTCAGAACCGCATTGTGGAGAACATGATCAACATCATTGCGGGATTCTTCAGAGGTTCCCAGGTATGGAAACTCTTTCCCCAATTGAGCAGCCCCATTGCGTGTTTCAATTAATGTACTCTCGCCGGAACCAAGGTTTGGAACTTTACGTTCGGACGCTTTGGCTGGATAGTGGCATTCGACAGCCTTGCTTATGCACCTCGAGCATTGAGGCTGTTTGTTATCGCAGCACACCTTTCCTTTTGCGCAGGAAATACAAGATCGAGCCCGTGTAGAGGGACCAGCTCTGCGAGATCGGCAGTAGTATCCATGTCTTTTGAGTGCGGACTCTGAAATACCACGTGTTAGTCCTGACTTGGTCGGTTGCAAGAATCTCGAAAGTGCAGCTCACGATGATTAAATGGCTTATTGCACAACCCACACCGCTGAACAGATTGCACACTTTCCATCATGTATTCTCAAATTAGACCGCAGCGATTCATGGAAGCTTCGGAGCGAGGAATCTTAAGGCAATCTTCACATTTTTCAGCCTAGCCAGCACGTGTCACGGAGCAATTTGTAGCGAGCAAGGCTGCAGAAGTCGTGGAGCGTCCTTTTCAACCGGCGGAGAAATGCCATTCGGGCGGGTCATTTTGTAAATCCCAACACCATGCTTCAATTATTAATTGTACATTAGGGGTCAGCATTTACGTCGTGAGATGGTAGCTGGACCATGAAAAGCCATGGCTGTACTCATCGACATAGCCTCTGTAGGGACACTCACCTCAGCTTCATGAATTGTACAACTCCGATGTTGGAATAAGTTTGAATTCTCAACCATGTATAAAACTGGCGTTTTCTGTTCCGGAAGTGATCGCTTCTCGGATAATCCACTCAAGATCATAGCCTTTTCAGTCATTTACAATTCACCATGGCGCCTTTCCCTTCTCCAACCTCAAAATGGCACGATACAACATACCCGTCTTTGTCTCCTACTCGTCCAGAGCTTTCTGCCAAAGGCAACAACGTGATAATAACAGGGGGTGGGACTGGTGTTGGTTCAGAGACGGCTCGTTACTTTGCCAAAGCAGGCGCCTCTCGGATTGCTATTCTTGGCCGCAGGGAACAGCCCCTTCTTGACACCAAAGCTTCCCTCAACGACGAGTTCCCTGAAGTCGAGGTATTTGTGTCGTCCACCGATGTCACCAAGAAGGTTGAAGTCGACAACACTTTCGCAGCCTTCACCGGAAACGGGAAACTAGACGTTGTAGTTAGCAACGCTGGAATCATCGGTCCACATGAGGCCATAGGCGATACTGATCCTGAGGAATTGCTCAAAGTCATTCAAAGTAACCTTAGCGGTTCGTTACATGTTGCCCAGGCTTTCCTTCGGCATGCTTCAACGAACGCAGTAGCCATCGAAATTTCTTCGGGCGTAGCGCGCGAGAACATGGGTCCTAAGTATGTGTCTTACAGTATTGCCAAGATGGCTATAATTAGACTCTGGGATGCTCTGGCATATACACACCCGGAGCTGAGTATCTTCCATCTTCATCCCGGGGTAGTAGACACCACTATGAACAGGGAAGCAGGAGGCGTTAAGGCAGCGGGCTTCGAAGATCATGGTAAGTGAACTCAGCATTTCTCGTTGGTGGTATCACGTATCACAAGGCTTATTTTCCTTCAGTTTCCCTACCGGCGAGCTTTATTGTTTGGCTTTCAAGTCCTGAGGCGCGTTTCTTGAAGAGCAAATTTTTGTGGTCAAACTGGGATGTGGATGAGCTCAAGAGCCAGGCCAAAGAAATTGAATCCAGCGGGATATTCAGAGTTGGGCTGGGTGGGTGGCCATTTGACAGTGTTGGCACCGCGGGTGATTTCCTCGCACGCACTTAGGCACAGGTTCCTCCTGGAAGTGCAAGATATAGTGGTCAAGTGTAGTGTTCCAGTAAGAACCTCGGAAGTTAAGCTTGATCAGCGATTGCTAGGGAGGAATACCTGCGGGTATGCACATACATAGGTATGAAGTCAAATACATAGAACATTGGTTTCAAAAGACAGCAAAATTATTGTCAGGTGACTGTCATTTGAGCATCGTGTGTACAACTTTGGACGTCATCAGCCTAGCCTTTCTTCGCATCTAGCTGTAGCACTCTAGCTTCAGGTCTGTGCAGGGAAACAAACAGTCCCCTTGGCCTTCAGCTTTGGTACTCTTGTTGTACCTACCCAATGGCATATAAACGCTCTCGACAGTCATTCGAGACCGACCTCCAGAAGCAAGAATCCCCTTTTGTCCTTTACGGCACGCCTTTACCTCCGTCAGACGAACATACCCGCGATGATGGATCTTTCGTGCCTATTTGGAAGCAAGAGGTGACCGACGAGAGGGGAAGAAAACGCTTGCACGGCGCCTTTACTGGAGGTTTCAGCGCCGGGTGAGCACCTGGATATTTGTCTCGAGGGAACACAATGACTAAAATGCAGGATGCAGATATTTCAATACGGTAGGCTCTAAGGAAGGTTGGACCCCTTCTACCTTTGTATCTTCCCGGCAAAATCGCGCCAAAGATGTCAAAAATGCGCCCCAGCAGAGACCCGAGGATTTTATGGACGAAGAAGATCTGCAGGAGGCCGAAGATTCACGCACCTTACAAACTTCCAACGAATTTGCCGGATTTGGTACCAAGGAAGACTCGATGCGCAAATCCGCCGCCATCGACCTTTTCCGGCCCTCAGAACAAACAAGAGGAGTCAAGCTATTGATGCGCATGGGATGGAAAGAGGGCCAAGGGATTGGTCCTCGAGTCCGTCGAGCTGCCGATCTAGGAGATGAAGGGGACGCATCTGGTGATCAGCATCTTTTTGCACCCGCCGACATAAACGTCGTTTCCTACTCCCGTCGGTCAGGCCGTAAGGGACTAGGCTATGAGAGCGAGTTATTAGAGACAACAAAGGTTGTCGAACGTGCTTCCAAGCATGAACCTCGCATCTCAAGGCCAACAGAGTCTTCAGACGAGGAGGACACTGGACCTAGACTTTTCAAAGGGAAGAAGTCTGCCACGCAAAGACGTGAGACAGGGTTTGGTGTCGGTGTTCTCAATGACGAAGACTCTGATGGTGACGATCCCTACTCAATGGGCCCGAAAATCTCCTACAATCGAGTCATTGGTGGTGAAAAGAAGATCAAGGGCAAATCAAAGCCTGGCATCGGCACAGCAAATCCAATGCTCAAAAATAAACCCACCTTTGTTTCCAAGAAGCTCAATTCTTTAAAGGGTGCCCTACGAAAATGCCATGATGGTCGATTACCTCCAGATGGATTTACTCTGGCTGATGAGCTGGACGGATTCGGTACGATGAGCATTAGTGATGAAAAGTATCGACCTCAGCAAGTGCCCTCGGACTGGAAATCCTCTAAATCGCCTGATACATCGGAGGCTTGCTCGACTTTTACTTCAACAGCTGATGCTGCCAAAGCTTCAGCTATGACATCCAAAAGCCGAGCCGCGCTCTTGGGTGAAAGCCAACTTCCTGGAAAATCTGTTTTTGATTTCATGACCCCTGCTACAAGGGCCCGTCTTGCTTTAGCATCTGGTCGGGATAATCTTCCTCCAGCAAGGGGCGAACCGGCTCCAGTTGGATATGAGAATCATGCATCGCCAACAGATTCGGTTTCTAGCCTTATACCAAACCTGGAGAAGGAAGTAGCACTTCAAGCTCTCAACCGCGGTGCGGGCGGTTGGATGCCATATGCAGAAGATGAGGGTAAACGCCAACGATATCGAACTTATCTCGAGATTCAGGCTGGGGTACTTCAAAACCAGGATGTCAACAAAATTCCACCAAGAGCTGCGGGAATGAGGCAAGAAGACTGGGTGCTAGAGATGCAAGAGTTTGCACGTGCGGCACATGTCTTCAAACCTATATCTGGGCTTATGGCCAGTCGTTTCACTTCATCCACGACTATACCGCAGAGTCAGAGCGGAGAAGGGTCCGATTCCCTTCTGAGCAAGCCGGCTTCCAAACCAGAGGATCCAGCGGAGGCAGCTGCAAAGATGGGTATGTTCGGCCCCATGACTCGATCATTCTCGAATTTCTACCCCTCTAGACTGGTATGCAAGAGATTCGGCCTCCCGCCTCCAGATCATGCTGCCTCGGTGTCCTCGACAGGTAGAGGCGATGCTTCATTTCCTCCGACCTCAGAAGCTAGCAGCATGCAATTCAAATCGTTTGCATCGACTGGGTTTCAACAGGATACGTATACGGAAGCTTCTCGTCCCGAGCAGAATCGTGGGGATGAAGCTGAGCTGGAGTCGCCCAAACCATCGGTTGAGATTAGCAAAAGCACTGAACCATCGGTCGTAATGGATCCAGATCGCAACGAAGCCTTGGAGCAAGACAGACCTGGAATGGCAGTCTTCAAGGCGATCTTCGGTAGTGATGATGAAGATGATTAGATAGGGCAAGCTCTGATTGTCTACGGGCATCAGCCTGTCATCCAGTCCATCCGTGTATTCTATATTCGTATACCAGTTTTCCTCCATCCACAGCTCAATCTCGTAATCTTTGTATGTTGCCAAGCAAGGCTGAGATGATCGACCTGTGGATTTTTCTTATCTGGCGAGGCTGAGATGGGTCCTCCCGTGGTCGTTTCTTCATCCCCCTGTTGATCCTTTTTTAAGCAATAATAGTGGCGGCCATGTCAGCCGGGCTGGAATTTGGGGAACTTTTCCAGAACTTTGAAACCTCCATTAGCCATGTTAATTATTGCCAGATCTCATCTCAGAATCATTGTCTTTCGTCATAAACACCTGTCCTTTATACTTCAAATTTGCCATTCACTCGAGCTTTAACTTGCAATCTACTCACTCTATCCATTCCTTTGACATATAAGTTACATTCATTTACCTAATCATGGCGCGTCTAAAACAAACCTCACCGACGCAGAGAACCAGTTCGGGCGAAGTCATGCAAACGCTCTCCGACACACCAGAGAAACGCGCAGTCTATACCAACGGCCACGTCGGCTCACCGCCACAGAACCCCAGCAACGCAGCTCATTCCGCAAAATCCGCCCCTCAATCTCAATCCAGCATCCTCACGTTGATCATCTGCGTCGGCGGCATCTACGGGTCCTTTCTGACGTGGGGCCTGCTACAAGAGCGCATCACCACGACACCATACGCGGTCGACTCGTCTGCGCAGGCGCAGGCAGAGTACTTCCGGTTCCCGATTGTGCTGAACACGATCCAGGCGCTCTTCGCCTTCACGAGCGGGAGCCTCTACCTCCTCTACAAGACCAATGGTTCCTACAACATCCTCCCCTCGAGCGCGGCGCTCCCACCCCTCCTCCTTGTCACCCTCACAACCACGCTCGCCTCGCCCTTCGGCTACGCCTCGCTCGCCCACGTCGACTACTTGACGTTTGTGCTCGCGAAGTCCTGCAAACTGCTGCCCGTGATGGCCCTGCACGTCACGCTGTTCCGCAAGCGCTACCCGCTCTCCAAGTACCTGATCGTGCTGGCCGTCACGGGCGGCGTCGCTCTCTTCACACTCTACCACCCGCCTAAGCCCGGCAAGCCCAAATCCCACACCACAAGCAGCATCTACGGTCTGACGTTGCTGGGGATAAACCTGCTCTTCGACGGCCTCACCAACACGGTACAAGACCACATCTTCTCCTCGCCGACCCGCTACGGAAAATCCAGCGGTCCGCAGATGATGGTGACCCTGAACCTCTTGGGCACACTCCTCATGACGGCATACCTGCTCCTCACACCCATGGTCCCACCCTCCTTATTCCCCTCCTTCCTCCCTGCCGCCGAGACGAACGAGCTAGCATCCGCCCTAGGTTTCCTAGCGCGCCACCCAGCCGTGACGCGTGACATGCTGGGCTTCGCAGCGTGCGGCGCCGTCGGCCAGCTATTCATCTACGCCACGCTCGAGCGCTTCTCGTCCCTGCTGCTTGTCACCGTCACCGTCACTCGCAAGATGCTCACCATGTTGCTGAGCGTCCTGTGGTTCGGGAAGTCGCTGTCCCCCGGCCAGTGGGCTGGCGTCGGGCTCGTGTTTGGTGGCGTGGCGGCTGAGGCGTGGGTGCAGAAGAAGGAGAAGCAGGAGAAGGAGAGGCAAAAGAGGAAGCAGGAAAAGTTAAATTGATTCCAGTTTTTGACAATCTCAAGCCAAAATAGACCGTTGCGGTACCTGAACGATATGTTATATGTGTAGATTTAAAAGCGGGCTTGCGAGCGAGCAAAAGAGAACAAACTAGACCGGAAAAAATCCCGCGATATTATGTCTTGTCCGTCTTGTTTGTGATATATGGCTTGATTAGGGGAAAATGAAATAGCCGGGATGGAAGGAGACTATTGAAATGATAGGAAGAGCCATCTGTATCACCAAATCTTATAGAACTCCTCGTATTCTCATGTCTTGTTCCGATTGCAAAGGACTGGTAACTCATATCAGTCACCTAACTATATCATTGAGCTCGTCAAGACAGACGAGCGATCGCACCGAGTAGACAAAAGACGCGATCGAATAAATATCTTGGCTTGTTTCATTATGGTGTCATTATGTATCATCGTCAACATTCCTCGTCCGAGTAACCCCGCTAGAAACACTCTGTATGTATCTATTTCATTACTGAACTGCCCGGGCGAAGTGCATCCATTGCCTCGTCTCTCGGGGTGTGTGTGCCTTTTACGAATAATTCCTGTCAATGTTCCGCAGTTTCCAGCGCGGCCAGTTTGCCCGCGACTTCGAGATCAGCGAGGACAAGCTGTACCGCTGGGACAGTGGGGCCGAGGGCGTCGATTCCGATCATGGCACTCTGACTGTAATACTGCAGGGCACGGTGGGGCTGGTCTTGTACTGCGTAGAGTCGACCCAGTGTTCGGAGACACGCCATTCGGGCGTGCACAATGGTCGCTGGCGGATTTTGGGCTGCAGCAGGGTGGCCTGCATGGAAGGATCCGATCTCTTCACGTTGATGGCTGAGGAGATCTGTCGTCTTTGCCAGCGCGTCCAGTAGCGTGTGTTCCACTCCAGGAAACCCCGGGCTCTCCTGCCTTAGACTCACTTTCGCTGTTTCTAGCATGCCCAGGACACACATGAGGCTTCCAGCCCCATAGATCTGCTCCCAAGCCGCCGTCACATCGTCCAATATATTTACTGCCGCGTCCAAATGCCCGAGTTGTGCCAGGACACGAGCCAGATAGTACCCTTGGATTGTCGTCAGTGGGTTTGTGAGGCTGAACGAATCAACGTGAAGGTCATGAATCTTGCGCTGGACCAGTCCCCTGAGCTTTGCAGTCTGTTCAGGTGAGGAAAGTTCAAGTCGGAGGAGGTGCGTAATGGGATGCGAGGTCCCGAGCACCGACTGTGACAAATTGGCAGCGAATTGCTTGATTTGCCCACGAAGTCGGCAAAGAGAATTATCATTGTGGCAGTCGAGCGAGAACTCAGCAAGAACAGAATAAAGCTGCGGATGCTGTGAGGTCAGGATGTCATGCAGAGACGGCAATACTTGATTCAGCAGCGCCGACGCACTGTCGATTTGATCAACAGCTAGTAGACCGGCAGCAGTGGTGACAGCACGAGAGAACGTTTCCACCAAGTTCATATTCCTGCCTTCGACGAGGAAAAAGTTCGTCCGGTGCCTGAGCTGGTCTAGAAGACTCGATTTTTTGGGCGATGAGGGCGAGATTTGCTCAGTAAACCACGAGGCTGCTAGTGATAATGTCTGCTCTATCAAGAAGTCGTCTTTGGAGAGTGCTAGGGCAGGTAAGATTGACGGCATTAAACTATCAGATGTGGGTTTCTCCTTGCCCCATGTGTGTCTATTTCTCGGTGAGTGAGCTGACGCTCCGCTGTTCGTGTTTGAGCTGGAGCTGAAGTCTGAGTGAATGAAAAGCTGCCTTCGTTTCATGTGCTTTGCCTTTACCATGGTGTGATTGCTGTGCTTCCGTCGAACTAGATGCGTCCTAACTCGGGTTACATTCTGAAGGGTATAAGGTAATCGGAAATCGTACGGTCTCTGCATACCAATAGAATTTGATAACGACGATACATCGTATTGAGGAGAACCGATGCTTAGAGGTTTCGCCTCTGTCTCTTCATCTGCGCTAACATGTGATTCCTCCGGTTCGGATGTATTTACCAACTCTTGAATTGTGAGTTTCTGTCGGTGTGGGCTTGTGGAAGTATTCGTGATAGGTGGTGACGATGGCTCTATGATTGATAAGTTGGACATCGCCAACCCATTGTGGCCCATATTCCGCGGTAGATAATAGTCTTCATGGTTATGGCCAGATCTGGACGAAACATCCAAGGCATCAGGGCTGTCACCCATCGACGGCATATCTGTGCTATTGGGCGACCGAGGTTCTGTATTTCGCTGGTAAGGATGTACTGTATTTGATTGACCGCCCGACTGAAGCCCGGCAACCGGCCCATTTACCTCATCTCTGGAAGGTCGGCGACTGGAAACCAACCTCTGCGGCGCCCAGGCATTGTTCAGGTCATTTGGTGGAGGAGGCGACGTAGAAAATCTGTGAATTTCACCATTCGAAGGTAACCTGGACGGCGCATACTGCCTTGGGCTCCAGGTGGATGACGTTGGGGGCGAATCATCACTGGCGGAGGTCACCGCAGCTGAAGCAGACCACTGCGAAGCAGCCTTATGGCCAGAGTTCTGTCCAGCATGCCGACGTATCTGAGTGATGTTCTTCTTACTTCTCGGGTTTCCAGTAATGAAAGTAAAGGACTTGGGTGGTGTGCCATCCTCGTTAGGAGGCATTTGTCGGTGAGACCGCGGGGTCCCTTGGCTGAAACCATCCGAGAAGTCCAAAAAAAGGTGATTAATACGGTTTCAAGACCTCAAATAAGATCCTGCGCTCTCAGGATCCAGAAAGCGAGCAAATGCTGGTAACAGCGTGAAAGCTGCAACGCAGTGTAAGGGAAGTTGGTGTCAAATAAAGCTTTCGTGCTGAGAGCGCAAGCGACATGCGGCTACTGCACTCGAGGAGCCATCGAGCTCTCAAACCCCGAAGATAGCTCCTTCCCAAATAGACAAGGATCACAAAAGATCTGACCGTTAGTCAGTATTGCCATCGTGTGGTGACTTCTGGCCTGTGGTTTAATTTCAACCAAAGCTGAATAATTAGTTACTAACCGCCCGAATTCCTTGGCCTCGGAATCCTTGAGTGCCACACGAGATGGGAAACGTAAAAGCGGGCCGCGGGCAACCAGATATTAGGTCGCGAGGACGGTCTTGACTGGTTGGCAGACCATTTCCCTTATGGATCGCAATCCGGAGAGTGTTTGGTGCCAAATGCCTGAGCATTGAGTTTCCTGTCATCCATTATAATCCAAAGTTCAAACTGGGTACTTCTGCGGACAGCGGGGGCCTCCAGAAGACAGCTTAGCAACGTTGAGAATCCGTCAGAGAGAAAGCGCCTTGGAACTTCCAACATCGAATTGGAGCATGGGTAATCACCCGACATGCGTAAGTACGAGGCAGTCCGTACATTAGCCTGATACAGCTTGAGGGGGGCTGATGGCGAGTCTTCATTTGAATATGGGGTAGGCGCATTGACTCTGCATTGGGATTCTCGGCCAAGCTTGCGCAAATGGCTTGCGAAACGACAATACCATCAGCCGACTGTATGTTGCCTGATGCCGCCCTACGTACAAGGGTGATTCGTAACGGGGTCGCAATTTTGAAGCCCCGATCCCTCAATGGGCTTACGGGGTACGAATTACGATGTAGTATCAATGCTCTGACCCAAAGAAAAGCATAAGCGATGGAGAAGTGGCGGCGCGCCCCACAAGATCTGTGCCAGGAGATACGAGATGCTTGACAAACAGCAACCAAGAGCCTGGTGGATGCCAATCCTTTTATAAGCGGACCCAGCATTTGGGGTCAGTCCCCTTGCTAAGCCCAAGGGCTTCTATCCATGCTCTCATCTACCAAGCGGGTGCCTAGATAGGTATTTCCGTATATGGAGCACGTAACGTACCCCTAGCCGTATCGTGGTGAAGCATTGAACGGTCCGCTCTTCTCTCATATTGAGATCCTTCCCTTCAGAAGTCCAGGGTACGATTGGTAAGCCGGCAGAAAAGGCTGGCTTTCTGGCCCTAGGAAACACGAACCACAATACTCGGTAAGTAGGTGTATCGGGATTGAGAAAGAAAAATGGGCTGAAGTGGGCAGGTAGTGAGTTTGCTGTCGTCGAGCACACCAATTAGATAGATTAACGCCGAATGGAGGCTTGTTTAGCATCCAGAAAATCTACGAGCGAGTTGCGTGATGTGCTCAAGGGTTGTCGACCTGCATGTAGGCACAGTCAGTGAGTCGTGGATAAACCAAAGAAGGAATTTCAGAGGCAATCTCCCGCGCCGCTATGACCTACATCTTAGTCATCTAGGTCCACGTTCTCACCAGGGTCAGCACCGAAGCTTTGTAACTGGTCAGATGCAAGCTTTTGGCTGTGGTTCACAAAAGTATCCTCGAACACTCTCAGGCGCCTGTGTAAGGGCGAGTCGGTTCGACAGAACGAAATCGGCGATATCCACTTCCTTAAATGGTAGACAATACTTGAAATGATTCGAAGTTACTTTCCTGAATTCATCAGGGCAGCGACACGTTTGCCACAAACAGCCCAGATGAGGTTCCACAAGGGCTCTCCCACCTGTTCAGTTGTGACGTTGAGGAATTCTCGCCTAAACACTAGTATCAGATAGGTGAGGACGGAAACCAACCAGCTATAGCACTTAGTTGGGTAGATTATATTCTTGAGGTATTGGGCATGGTCCTTGTCGACAGTTATGCGTGGCTGAACTGCTCGGACAGCGCTCTCAACTTGCCAGCAACGTCGATACCAAGCACAAATGTGAGTATAGCAGTGATGTTCCGCAGGCCATAACATTCTATCCTCCAAGGACGACAACTCTGCGCCCAAGAGAATAGACAATTGATGAATAAATCTTAATCCACACAGAGTCTGGAGGGATGCGCAATGAGCAGAACCTCAAATGACGTCTCACAACAGGATTTTAAAAGGCCTACAGCCTAAAGTATCGGTCATACGCCTTGGCATTTGGATTTATCGGTGCTTATCTACTCTTTATCTACAGCCCGCCAGCCAGATGCCGGCGCCAGGAGGAATATTGTGTCAAAGAACTCTTGGTGAAGGCGCTAAAGCAATCAGCGGCTTAGCGGGCCGAACCCAGTATCCAATCTTTCGGCAACTAATATCAACAGGTTTCTTTCCTTGCAATATACATAACTATTGCCTTTTGCGATACCCGAGTTACGTTCACTTCTCAATGATCGATCACGCGACAACATAGAGACACGGAGGCTTTGAAATGTGAGGACGCGAATCACTAGTTGGCAAGGCTGGCCCCTTGTCCCCACCAGGATCCAGGAACGGTTGATCACGCTTATCAATGACGAGGTAGAATCAAATGCTTCAGCCTACAAAATTCCAGAAGGAAAAGCACAACTAGGGATACAACATGAGTATGAAGCCTCACAGATCTCGCTTCTGCTTCCTCAAAGACCGATGATCTCCACCTTGAACCTAATCTCATAGACCAACAAGAAGATTTTGTGCGCTTGTGGTTTGCTTGTCATCTCTTCCCTAAAGCTGACCTTCCAGCGGTAAACGCGCTTTAGGTCATCAATCCGAATTAAGCCATCTTCATGGAGATCTTGGGTCATGAGGAAGACGTTCCGAATTTCCCTGCCATTCTGGCAGAAGCTTCTCTTCTGATCCCTCTCAAACGACATGATCCACTCGTCGACTTTGTCGGGTTGGACAATCACACCATGCTTCTTCGCCCTCTGAAACCACAATCTGAACATCTTCGCTTCTAAAGCCTCGTCGCCAACACCGAAATTAACTGCATGATGTACACGGGAGAGGACCGCAGCGTCAAATGCCACCACTCGATTCGTGGTTAATATGAGAACTCCCTTAAAGTATTCGACCTCGCGAAGCAGAACTATTGAGTTAGTGCAGTCTAAGACAGCCGTAAGGTCGAGTTTACCTGAGACAAGTGCATTCTTCTGGGCGGTGCCTTCGTTTGCTTTGCCACGAGCGTCCAAGAGAACATCCGCTTCCTCGCTGGCAAGAGTAGTCAGCATACATCTAGGGCATCAGTCATATCTTATGTCCACTAACATGAGTAAGATGGCTTTCCACGCTTTCGCGAGCTCGAATATCTGCTTTAGATGCGTCTCGGCCACATCAGCCTGTAACCCTATATCGCTGATTCCGACTTTATATAGCGGCCGTCTTGTCAACTGGGCCAACCATTCCGCATACAGCGTTTTCCCCATCCCACTGGAGCCTGCGAGTTCCCTGATCAGCTGGTTTATTCAATACATCCTGCAGTGGTATTTTACCATGGAAGAGAAGAACCAGACTTTCGCCTTTGCCGCTAATACTGTCGCTCAACCGGTGATCCACCGATTTCGCCATGATCGCGTAGTGATTGCGAACCATGCTCAAAACGCCTTCCTGCTCTTCCTCGTCAAAATCAGCGGGGAACACAGTTTGTTTCTCCATCCCCTCATTCTTAGCTTGGTCACCCTCATCGTCCACAGGGTCATTGAGGATGATATTGTTGACCAAAAACTGACACCAAGTCTTCCGCCCTAGCGCGTAGCCGAGTACACGCGGAGCAAGCAGCAGGTCGTTGTCGTCGGTCTCTTTCGAAGGCTCCCTTGCTTCAAAAGCTTTGATCCAATCCTTGGAGGCCTCGTTGCAGAACTGCCGACAGTGGCATATACCTTCAAGGCATGAGCTCAAGTCCCCTAGTGGAGTGGATAAATAAGTCCTGGTGTAGATTGTAGTATCAAGAACAACTGTCTCATCAAGCTATCAACTGGTTAAAACAGCAGCCAAACCTCGGACCGAACATGCCCTCATAGTTTGGACAGCCGTACTGTTCGCGTAATGGTATTTTTGGCACATGAATGCGTTGCCGGAATACGTGGCTGGGGCACCGCTGTCTCGCTCGAGGGCGTGCGTACATCTATAAAACAGAGCACGACGATCGCAATAGATCTCGTTTGCTAACACACCGACCTTACCACGTCTACCCTGAGAGTCCCTGTATCTGTCAAGAGGGTAGCACTTAAAGTCGCATAGCTTTTTCGTTTTTGGATAGACATTGATTCTAAATCGGTATAAATTTCGTATCATGTGTCTCCCGCCCCATTCCCAAATCCAAGCGTAGATATCGAAACATTCGAACTCATCGTCGTAAGAGGTTCTTTGGACCTTAAAAACTTGAGGGGCATCTAACCTTCTTGGGAACCACTGGCCAGCGATAAGTGTTCCCTAGGGGAATATGGCCCAAAGGTCAGCAAACTGGACTTCAGCCGCAGACTCGGTGCCCTCCACTGCCGTTAGGATAGAAGGCGTTGTGAGGTAACGGACGTATTGAAGTAGTATCTTGAGACGGTCCCTCGCATCAATGCTGCGCTCACAAATATCCTGACGCGAACACCAGCTTTCAACGTCTTTGAGGAACAGAATCAACGGCCAAAATTCCTCTATCGAGCTGAAACACACAACACGATCCGACCAACTCCGACTCGTATGGGCGAGGAGGCCCCCAAAGAGTTCCATCAAGATTGCTTTCACGTTTTGGTCGTCTAGAAACAGCCTCGTCGCGTTCACGCCCGCCTTCTCTTTAGAGAAGACGCAGCTAACGACGGTAAGCCAGTGTTCTGGTTCGATAGCATTGTCAGGATCTTCATCAACAACGTTGTCTGCAACCTCATCGACAACTTTCCCAAGTGAGGGAGGTAGCAGCAGTTCTACCTCATAGTTTAAGTTTATCGTTTCAGTATAACGGTTCCGCCGATGTTTGATCCCAGTTTCCTTCTCTACAGAAAGAACTGGTGCAAGTTCTTCAGCTCCTTGCTTTAATGCTCCCGGTTCGTCATCAATGCAAGGTATACCAACCTTGTCTTCGTCATCTTCTTTTTCATCACTCACACTATTTCGTATTGGTGTTTTTAGTGCATCCCGCGCTTTCCCTCCAATCTCAGCTACTGCCTCATTCTGAGATGACGCTACATTGATCATCAGCCTCTTGAGAGATCCCTCTAGTAACTTGATCTGGATCTACTGGGGCTGCAAGCTTTGGAGCGCCATTGGATTCTTCGTCGAGGTGGTCCGATTCTTTCCCCTCAGAGATTTCGCTTGGGTGGGAATCATCATTTTGCTACTCGGAATGAAGGGCCATCTGCTAAAGCCAATTGCTGAAGGCTGAATGTGTAGTGCTCAACTTCAGCCTCCTTTGGAAGGATTTCTAGCCTTCTAGCCTCCCAAGTTGATGGATGATGTGAAGAATTGATCGGTGTAGTCCCAAATATGGATAGCGAGGACACCGTGTAGCCTTATTCGTAAGATTCCGCGCCTGCTATTGAAGAGAACAATTGGTTGCATAAATTAAAGTTTAAGACGCCTCTTCAGAATGATTAAGACTTGAGGCTCAGAGGATCTCGAAATTAGATCTCAATTAAAACATGTTTAGTTACGATAAGACAGATTTCGAAGGTATACTATTCAGAGGTTCCGATCAGAGTCCCAGGATATAGCATTCGTGAATTGCGTGAAAGTAAAATCTGTTCATATATTCACTCGATGTGTGAGTCCGTCATTCGTATCTCAACCGAAACACAGCCCGGATTTCGGCTTTCGCTCTTCTTTGTCCCCTCGGGCGGTTACAAGCACCCTAATACAAGGGGCCAGCCAACTCTTTGTAGCAGTTCGAGTCCAGGCCAGTTAGGCGCAGGTAACGTCATCTTCGTGTCTGGAAGGATGCTATTGAGGGCCATTTCTATTCTAGAGACACAGCAACGTAGTTTTGAGTATCTCAAGAACTCAAGGCTGTCCACTGCTAGCTGCAGGCAGGTAAGATACCTCCTCTCACGTAACGGACGCCACTGGGATGCCCGTCTTTGTCCAAGGCGGAGACGAGTTGTTCGCTACTGTACATGCTGATCTTTCGGCTACTCAGTGCTGTAGTAGGATGTCACATGGCGCTTTGACTAAGTAGTACCTGTAAGATGACAAACAAAGGAGGGGTGAGGTAGGTGTAGGCTCCAGCCCCTCCGCGGTCTCTGCGTGCTGATGCCCTCAATATGTATCAGTCCTTGGCGCCTGGAGATCAGGTTATCTGAGCTTTCCTGGCCAGTCCAGCCTCAACCTGTTTGAAAATCGAGGCAAAACAATACTGCTCCTCACATCGCATCCTGGTTGCTCCTGTACTCCAAATGATGTGAAAGGATCACCAAGCCGACATTACGTCTTTACAGCAGATCGATCAGCCTCTTCGACGCCGAATTTAGATACCGCAGTCTTTAGATCGCCAGCATGCCAACCTATGAAAATCAGCAGGCGTGGGATGAGGGGTACCTTGAAGTTAGCGATTTGCATCGACTGTACTATGCACAGTATGGTAATAAGAGCGGGCTACCAGGTAAGCTGTAGCCTCATCGAACCCACTGTTTGAAGTCTCTTGCCTAGTTTTCGAGCCTTCGAGGCGGGGCTTGGGACATACAAGAACACAGTGGCTCATGTGTTTCCTTCAATCAAACAGTAATCTTCCTGCATGGAGGACCCGGAGGCGGAACCTCGTCCAAAAACGCAGATTTCTTCAACCCGGCGCATTATCGGGTTGTCCTCATGGACCAACGTGGCAGTGGAAAGTCTACACCGGTCGCTGAGATCCGTGAGAATACCACGCAGCTCCTGATTGCCGATATCGAGACTTTGCGAGAAAAGCTGGAGATCCCTAGATGGAGCATGGTCTTCGGTGGATCATGGGGAAGCACACTCTCCTTAGCATACGCCGAGGCACACCCGGAAGCTGTTGGCAGCCTAGTGCTCCGCGGCATATTCCTTGGTGAGGAATGGGAGTTTGACTGGACATTGAGAGGCCAAGGCTCTGCCGTTCTGTTCCCTGACCGTTGGGAGGACTTCATCCAATTCTTATCCGAAGAGAAACGGAACGACCCTCCGAAGGCCTATCATGAGCTACTCGTGTCAGAGGATCGGGAGACTGCCTTGACTGCCGCCAAGAATTGGAACCGATGGGAGATGTCGATTTCCACCTTGCTTCTGGCAGAGAATGCCTTCGAAAAGCTAGGGGACGGCGACTGGAACCTGCAGCACGCGAGGATCGAGTCGCATTATTTCTTGAATGGGTGCTTCTTGAGAGACGAGAAGAGATTGTTGAGAAAAGAAAATCTCGAGAAAATTACACATATCCCAAGTGAGTGGCCGCCTCATATCTGGATTCCGCGAGATGGAGATATCTTGTCTGACGGATGATATAGCGTACATTGTGCAAGGACGCTACGATGTTGTATGTCCTCCGAAAGCAGCGTGGCTTCTTCACACGGCGCTACCACAATCGAAGCTCCAATGGAGCCCTGAGGCTGGGCACAGCGCAATGGTGAGCGCGTTTGTACGCCACTTAAGGCATGAATACTGACTCTGGAACAGGAGCCCGGAACGGAGAGTCGGTTGAGGTTGATTTGTGATGATCTGGTGGCTCAACTAAGCCAAAAGATTGATGCTTCATAATGCAATGCTCCCAAAACCTTCAGGATGTCAATGGTACCTTGAAGGATTCCTTATTTGGGGGCCGAATCAGAAAGACAAGGCCATACTCGTACGAGTAGACTTGGATTGGCGAAATAGTCGTATAGTCGGCACTTAATGAATTCCCTAACTCCTATCATAGCACGAAACCCTTTGCAAAATGTCACGCTTTGCGCCCCTTGCAAAGTACTCCTTCAATTCGGACCTTTTCACTGCCGAAATGCAAAGGTCCCAAAAGCTCTAGAAAATCTCCCCTGGACAGGGGCCCCAAATCCACTTCGGGGGTCAGAAGGCTAGAAATGGCTCTAAATCCATTCTGATCTTTACCGAATCTCCCATCGTGCATAATATTAGTACTCGGAATTCGGATACCTCATTGGGTGAGGTCGAAAGCCCAGGGTGTCGCTCGTTCAGATATTTGCAGCCATTTGATATTCATGACCGCCCACGGTGTGTAGAAGACAGAGCTTAAGATATGTCGGATCCTAGCTTATCTACGCTTGTACCATGATTCTCCATATCATGGTATTCTACATCGCAATTCTCTAGTAAGTTGAAGTACTATTTCCCATACGTGTTACAGCTTGAGTGAAGGGAAACACGACACGTATGTTAATATGCTCGTTCAGAATGCAAGTTAAGCGAGTAGTATATGTATGACTGAATCCCGCCTATTCCCCAGGACACTGCTAACGTTCGTTTTCACATTGAAAATCCACCTCGACTTCAAACTGCCAATCTCGGGCGATGAAGTCATTAAACGTCCTCATTGTAGGGGCTGGTATTGGCGGTCCGGCACCGGCATACTGACTCTCCCAGCTCCCAGGCTGTACTGTCACCGTGGTTGAGAGCAGTCCTAATTTCCGCAACACTGGTCAGCAAGTCGATCTTCGCGGACAGGGAATTGCTGTCATGAAGATGATGCGCATCGACGAGGCCGTTCAAGCTCGCTTATGTCATGAACCTGGCACGAGAATGATTGACTCGCAAGGGAGAAGTCGAGCCTACGTACCGGCCAACACCAGCGGGGAGGGAAAACAGACCATGACATCCGAGTATGAGATCATAAGAGGAGATTTGGTCAATATTCTCTACGACGAGACCAAGAATAGGGACAACGTCGCCTATATATTCGACTGTGGAATCAAGACCCTCATGCAAGAGGAGCGCGTGGTAGGCGGGAAGGTACATGTTACTTTCTCAAACGGAGAAGAGGGAGAGTATGACATTGTAATCGGCGCCGACGGAGTTGCTTCTAAAACACGCAGCCTCATGCTGGGCCTATCGTTCCCAGATCCCTGCCAAGATCTGGGTATGCATATCAGCTTCTTCACTGCCCCGGCCATGAAAGGCGACACGAACGACTTCATGATTTGCCATATTCCTGGTGGAAAGATCATCATGGTCCGCAAGGACAGTCCTGAAAATCTCAGGGTTTGGTTGTGGTCGCGTGTGGGATGTGAGAAGCTTGGGCTCCCGGACACAAGGCTGGGAATCCGGGTTCTGCACACTATTTTCTGGCTCACGCAGGCCCTGAAGATTGGCACAATCATTGGCTTCTTCTCTGCGTCCGAGGTCCAGCAGAAACTTGAGTTTAAAGACTATTTTGGGTTGAGGTCCCAGTATGCGCTGTAGTTCGCCACTGACATGTCCAACTTGATGATCCCAACCGTGCTGGTGTGTGTAGGTTGTAATGGCCTTTAAGTTTAGCGGGAATGAGATTCAATCATGTGTAAATACATACCTATTCATCACTTCTCGCTTTGAGGAGTGGTTAGGTGAGATGGTGCAAAAGTTGTTGGTAATGGTCATCATCGCTCGGAATGCACTAACTCTTTACAATAACGATTGTAATTCAATTTAGGTTAAGTTTCAACTCTCGAGTGAGTATTAAGATTGCTGCTCAGTGATACATACAATTGATTCATGTTTGCAAGCTGCATGCTATGAGGAAATTAACTCAAGCGACTATGCACTGTACAAATGGGCCCAAAAGTTCAACACACAACTTTGTACCCCGTATATTGCCCTTCACGATTCAGCTATGCAGCTGGCATCCATCTCTGCTCAAGTCCACCCTCACTTTGTGACCTCTTACGCACTAAAATGTGATTCCAAATTGACCAAAATATAAGGCGTGACAGTGAGCGAGGTCAGAGGTTAGAACTCACGTCTTAGCCCAATTTTACATTTTCGTTCTGTACAGCGATGACCTTCTCGCTGTCCCCAGAGGTGGCTACCAAATGAGCCGATCGATACGGATCGACCTTGACCTTCTGGAACTTCCTTGCATTGACCTTGTTCTCGAACAAGACGTCTAAATCAGCGTATGTGAGACTGGATAAGCCAAACGGTTAGCATCAAGAAGCGAGCAATAATAGGGAAAATGATATATAAGTGACGATATATAAGTGACGTACCCTCTTGGCTCTGGGAGGCGGAAGAACGTCCAGATTAAGCCCATGAGGTTGAACCCCGCCCAGAAGAGAGATGTCTTGGCTCCCCAGTTCCAAGCTGTTGGGTTCATGAAGCGTGGCTGTAGCAGTCCGATGACGATACCTGCCAAGTTATATAGAGTACGTGAGATGACAACTGTCTTGATGCGCAGGCGTGTTGAGGGAATTTCGGCCACGAGCGAGTACTGTGTACATCAATTAACGCCGTGTTAGACAGACAACGCCAGCCAGGTGAGAGTAGAGGGGGGACTTACGCAGACAGGCCCAACTGTAATATCGTAGATGAATGTTTCAATCAGCATCAACGCCCCTATCGCCCAACCAGTGCTCGATGATAGCTTAGGGATACCCAGCAGGCCAATTGTTAGGAGCCCAATAAACATAAGCCCCTGTCCCCAAAGATAAAGGGTGCGTCGACCACAGTGTGGCATTAAGAACCAGGAAGCGACTGTGCCGGTGAATGCCATGCCGTACTGTCCGACACCTAGAGAGTACGCATCGCCGGTCGATAGACCTACTTGAGTCATGAAGTAGGTTCCCCAGCCAATCATAGCGGCGCCCGAAGTCTGTTGGATTAACCAAACCATAACGGTAATTTCAGTCCGGCGAAGATCTATGCCCTTGAAACAATCTTGATAGGTCGTGCCTTCGGCCTGGGCAGACTGTTGGATTTCAAGTTCATTGGTGTGAATCATCATGGCTACAGTATCATCAACATTGAAAGCCGTGTTCTTCTTTGAGGTGAGTTTTAGAAGCGCAGCGCGAGCTTCATCGATCTTATTGTTTCGTACGAGCCACCATGGGGATTCCGGTGCGAAATAGCAGATAATAAAAATTGGAACGGGCCAAATCCATTGTAGACCGAATGGAATTCTATATGCCCATTGTCCTTCCATTGTGAGGAGACCTTTGAGCAGACCGGCGGCAAGGAGTTGGCCGATAACCCAGCATAGGTTGACGTATGTCGTGAGGTAGGGGCGGAGGGAGACAGGTGTTACTTCCGCTGCGTAGGTAGTCGTGATGGTTTGGAAGATGCCCCTAAGAGCCGTCAGTCCACGTTTCTGTGAATGCTTTAGTCACCAAGGAATGATACTTACCATGGAATACCAGACAAGATATACCCGGCTAGCAACATCTTGATGTTTATGGCGAAGAAAGTAACAAACAAGGCCAAGGTGATGCCTATAAGAGTTCCCATCATAACCTTCCGGTATCCAAAACGGTCGCACAAGAAGCCATTCATCACGAGGCCAAGCATCGATGCGACACCACTGGCCGCGAAAGCTTGCTGCCACGATGCAGAGACGACGTATGTCTCAATGCCATCCTTTATGACGAGGTCGCCATACTTCTGTGCAAATGCTGGCTGTTGCCAGAAGCTACCTAGAAGCGCAGTATCATATCCTTCCATAACAACTGCCAGCGACAAGCCAAAGGAGAAAAAAGCACCAAGTGGATACAACCGCAACGACTCACGAAACCCCATCTTCTTCTCCTGATGAGCACCATTTTTGGCATCTTCCGTAAGAGTAGCGAGGTTTGGAACGGCAGCGGAGAGTTTACGAAGAGTTCCGTCGCTTTGATTGACGACGTCTGGGTCTGAGTGAGGAGCTGCATCGACCAGGGAAGATCTTCTCCGATTTGCATCAGGCCCTCCGTTGCGGGTGGCGGCGGCGTATTCGACAGTACTGGTAGGTCTGGAACGCCTGCCAGCTTCTTCGTCGTGTGATGAGTGCATGTTTGCTGTGAAAGGCAGTGGGCTAAGTTGTCACGGTGAAACAAAGGCTCCAGTATTGATACTGATGAGCGGTGAGGAGGGATGAGTAGGACCAAGGTCTAGCAATGCGACCCTATGTTATCTTTATACCCATAGTAACTAGTATATGAGGGGGTTTCAGTCTTTCGCAATTACTATAGCCTAAAGTGTCGATCAATCCTCCTAAAGCGCATCCAACCCAAGCAATTCGCCTTCCAAGTGGTGCCCAGAAGCATTTCAACGCTTCGGAGTTTCTGCTTCATGATTGCAATTGGTTTGGCGCTCGGATTTCTTGAATGGATCGAATAAATCCGAGCGAAACGGTTGTCTGTGGCAGCTTTGGGCCTCGGGATGTTAATGGGAACGGAGAAATTCCTTATGCTCCCCACACTGGAGAGTGGTGTTAGTGCTCGTTAGCAGATATCCACAATGCCTAGCACCGTGTGATGTATATCCCAACCATGGTAATACGCGGGGAAGATGTTATTGTCCTGAATGTTGGAGCAGAACTCGGACCGAGGTTGTATACATGCTGTTGGTGCGTCGCATTCATGGATTATCGCTTGCTTTAGCGAATGGTAGTGTACGAGGCTTAGCTGCACTAGTTAGACAGATCTGGCGCACCATTACTGGATGAGAGCTCGGTCCGACGTCTCGTACTTAACGCAAACTGGGCAATGGAACATCAAGTCAACTTTCTGGACTCCTGCTTCCTTGCTTCCCCAAAGGAGGCCTTGTTCCCCACGGTGCCCACAATCCGCAGATTGCATCATTCTTGAGATGTTCCTTCAATGTTCCATGCAGGTACATGCATATGCATTTGCTCACCTGTGAGGAAATGGAGAAAGATACGGGTGGGAGAAGCAATCACAGAACGCCTCATAGTTAAACTCGCGGGCTTGAATCGGTCTTTCGACGTTCTGGAATTTCCAAGCTTACAGAACTAACTCGATCCGAGTTTTCTTGGGTGATATTAGTGACTGAGTAGCTAACCTTGTTTACGGTGTTTTCCGAAGCTTGTGCAGGATATGGAGTAGCCAGGGCTTGAATCGAGGGTGAGCCCGTCGACGCTTAGCTCATTCTAAATCCCTAGCTCGCAAATGTTGACTCCTGGCATCGAAGCTGAATCTGAAGTGCATGTGTGGGCTTTCTAGTCCGAGCGTGAGAACGTATTCGAATGTGACTGTGCTGGCGTCATCTAACACGAAATTGGAAAACACCGGCCACTGTCAATATTCCCTGCTTTAGAAACGGTCCGATAATCCGCCTGGAGTGCTCGAGGATGACCAACTATCGCTACGTTCTTTACCTTCTAATGCGAAAGGGAGTGCCCTCTGCACAGCTTGAAGTTTGGCCGCCAGAAGTGCTCGTTCGACGTGATAAAATTTCGACATTTTGAGCAGGAAACCATGTAAGAATAGGAAGCAATCCACGTGTGCCGACTGGATTTCAGGTGTGCAGGTATTTGGGACAACATATTGAAGCAGATCCGCAACAGTGCAGGTAATCTCAAAAATTTTGTCTAGAATGCCAGTCCCATGAATCTCAACCGCTTCCCGTGGCTTGTTACTCAGACAATGTTGAAGTTGATGTGAGAGCCTGATAGGGAAAGCCAAGGAGAGGAAGTCGTGGTTTGGATTTTGCACATTGGAGCTAAGGATTGATTTGTGTAATGCCATTTCCCATAGAAGAGTGCGGAGCCAATATCTCGTGACAATCAAGTCCACTTGCTGCATATCACTGAGCATGTCAAACCCTGCACTCCACGTGTTTGTGTCATTGCCAAGCTCGGCTTGCTTTTTCTCTATCCAAGCTCGAGTCAGCCCTGGCCTCGTTTTGTCGCTCCAATTTCTGATAAAGTCATCATCGACGACACGAAACACATAAATGAGTTGGGTAAAGTATTCATTGACTCCTGGAGGGATTGAAGGATCGCGTTCTGGAATGTTGGGCAACA
>Ga0105239_10000475_pt1 | contig 58632 bp, 59 predicted proteins | sample KBSC44metaG_FD_92761 | JGI IMG/M metagenome (GOLD analysis project Ga0105239, IMG submission 92761) | Corn rhizosphere microbial communities from Kellogg Biological Station, Michigan, USA - KBS C4-4 metaG | ecosystem: Host-associated > Plants > Roots > Rhizosphere > Soil | place: Michigan, USA...
CATCGCATCAGCCCACCGCAGGCTCAGGCTCTCGAATAGCGCGAACTCGCAGAGAAAGCGGCCAGCATCACGGGAGAGCTTGACGACGCCTCTCTTCTTGTGCTCCTCTGCACGCGACGGCGGGTGCTGCGTCGCGGCCGTTCCCCAGATCGTCTTGATGGGGCCCGTGGGTGCCTTCGAAGCCGGGGTCGGACTCGCTGGCGCGAGAGGAGAAGATAAAAATCCACGATCCACCAATCCACGTTCAACCCCCTGCTCCCAGCGACGCAGCACATCGTCTTCATCCCAGTGCACGAGCAGACAGTCGGGGACGCCCTCGCGCTTCCAGACGACCTCGCCGCATGAGAAGCCATCGCTGTCATCCACATCCTTAATCCGGTATCCGTCGCGGTGCGCACGCGTTTCCAGCGAATAGCAGTCACGCCCACCCGCCATGCCGATGTGTAGCACAAAGTCCGGGTCATGTTGGGCCAGCAGATCGGGGAATGTCGAGCTGACGGTGTTGTAGGCGACGCGCACGGGCGATGGGTTGATGACTATGCGGATCTTGTAGGGCGTGAGCTGTGGGTCGGATGTGGTGCTGGGGTGTGGGTAGAGCTCGTCGGGGAGGGCGGAGGTTATGAGCCAGGATGGGTTGATGAGGAAGGATTTGAAGGGCTAAAAGGTGCGAGATGTGATGTTAGCATGGTGTTGTACAATAGCTAGCTACCTTCTTCACAGCGAGGTGATGCTGCATCTGCATGAGGAATGAGGGATATGCGAGCGCACTCCGAGGAACACGAGATTTGTGAATCCAGTGCCTCCCGACCGTTGTTTCGATCCAGACGAACCGTCTGTGACACAGCACAAGCTGCTGGGCGCGGGGGCCACCTCGTTCAACATCGGGAGGGCTCTAGCTGAATAGCTTGCAAATTGCACCTCCCCTGCATAAACCTGTGGAAGGCCACGAGAAAGATCCCTCGCAATCGACACTTTCATAAAATTACAACGCAAAACAACGTTACGCACGCAGCACAACGCGCCAACTTAACCAGGACTCCTAAAGAACAAAGATATGAAAATTGGAACCTACCCCAAATCCCGTAACAAGCACCTTGATTTCCCGTACCGGCGAGCCATGCCCCTCGTCGATCTCGCCCAACCCTGCTGCATCTGGTGCCAAGACCGGGGGAGGGGTCGGTGGTCCTGCGTCACCCATAACTGCGTTGTTTGTGGCAGTGTTATGTTAGGTATGTAAGTATTTCTGTATGTCTGTATGTACAATCGGTGATGATGTCAATGTGCACGCGTAATATATCTCTTTGCGCAAACTTCATAAAATGGTGGTGGATGATATGATCAGGTCTGGTTTGTTATTTATGGCCCTGGTGGCGTAGGGCACGGGTGTGGTCCGTTGTGGGTGAGGAGGGCTAACGATGACGCTGGGCTGGCAGCGGAGAAAAAGATAGCTGTCGATAAGGAAGTGGGTACGCTGCGATGCGGAGCCCCGGGCGAAACCAGCTGCTTTTGAACCAGTCGGTTGGGTGGCGATGAGCCGCAGCAAACGGCGCTCCCCAGAGTATGGACAATGCCCACCGGCGAAGTAAATGGCTCTTCAGCGGAATAGTCGTGAGAGGACGAAAGTGGTGGTCTGCAAGGGTGGTGTGAACCAGCACGCGCGTGTGTGAAGAGAGGTGGTAGTTGTAGAGAAAACCGGTAGGGGCACCCACTCCTCCGCCGCCACCACCTTCTTCCCTCTTCTTTTCTCGGTCGGTTATCGGTAAATGGGCGTCCACGGGGTGAAAGTCTGAGAGAGATGCAAAAGGGGAGGAAGCTAGATCGAGAACGAATCAAATTGGATCAAATGGCGTAGAATTTCAGCAGCTGCGACACTTGGTGATATTTGCGGCACACATGTTTGGGGGGAAATCTGTAGAAGGGTGAGGCGATGTGACGGGAGTGATCCTGAAGGAAAGTTGGGGAAGGAAAAGTGGTAGAGAGGACCAGAGATCGTGATAACGGTTGAGTAATGGTAAATGGAAATAAAAGAAGAATGATGCGATGGTAAAGTTTTGGGGAGAGGGAAACCAGGAATCGATCGATTATCGACTACAATCAATGAGATCTGCACACGACCACCTCGGTCCCATTGATCCATGGAACTATTACTCCATCGCATCGGTCAAGGATGCGAGCTGACATGGCATCACTTCTATCAACAGTTAGGCGCACTTAGCCGCAGAGTCAATGCACCAGGATGGATATAACCGCTGCTGCACTGACAAGTACGTGAACAAATTGAGTGACTTGGTTTTATTGAGAAAGCCATCGATCAAGCACGATGTTGTTTCCAATTCATTCATTATTTGTTCGATCTGTCTCTCTGTCCAAGATTCGATATCTGTCCAGCAACACCAAAGCGGTACTGTTTTTCTTTCGGTGGTGGGCACATCAAGAGTCAAGACCACCGAGTATAAGATCAAGGATCTATTTCCAACGCCACCAGCGCCATGCTAGCGAAACACGATCACAATTCCATCCACCATCTCCAATCCATGAAACAAATCATCACAGAGTAATGGGATCCCATTCCGCTTATTTGACAGCAATCAATCGCTCCATCTTCCGTAGACTTCCTCTCAGGTCTCGTCCACCACGTTCACTCTCGTCGTGAAGCCACTTTTCCAACTTCATGCGGATGCTCTTCAAGTTGTTCTGGATTGGCATCTCCTCGCCATCGGTGACGATGCCAGGGTTCAGCAATATCGCAAACAACTCGCCCCAGAGTTCCTTCTCCCAATAGCGTTTGAGATTGTCTTTGAGCTTCCATTCTTTCTTTTGACCCAGTCCGCCGCCGGCAGCGGGAATGGTTTCGATGTATCTTCCGAACAGTAAGCTGTGGATAACACCTGCGGCACCATGGTAGTCGATTTGATATTTCCAAGGTCGAGTTTCTCGAATCTCGGCACAGTCCTGAGGAGTTGATGCCCAATCGGCAATGAATTGAGCTTGTGGTTTGAACATTCGCACGTCGATACCCCTGCCAAAGTCGATTAATGTCAGTCCTTTGGCGCTCCAACCATCTTTACCCTCGGCATTGAACGCTTCCTCGATCTCAACATTTGCATCCAATCTGACAAGGCAGTTGTCACCCTTCAAGTCGCCATGTAGAATTCCAATACGATGCAAATCTTCCAATGTTCTGAGGAGTTCGACAGTGAAGAACATGGCAAGGCCCTCATCAAGTCCTTCAGCAAGCTTTCCCGCTTTGACATTCTCATTCCTGGCTAAGTTGACCAGATCAAGTAGTGTACCTTGGGGACTGTAAGATAGAACGAGGTAAGCCTCATCACGATACAGATGGCATTCGTGGGCTAGGACAATGGATTCCATGGTTCGCGAAGCTGGGCCAAGGCGTTGTCGTACAAGACGCAAGATATGGAACTCCCACACAAGTGTTCCAGGAGGTGCCTCAGTCTTGAGTGCCTCCAAGTCGGCACGGCCAGAGGATTGAGAGAGGGCTGCTATACCATTTTCCTTATCATCACCAACAGTGGCAGCTTCGCTTGCGTTGTGGCTTTCAACGAGATAGACTGGAGCAAAGGCGCCTTCTCCCAATTGCCGCTTCACTGCATAGATCTGGACCGAACCCTCAAATCTGAGAGTTGGCGGTGTTGCTTTGTTGGGAGTCTTGTCAGCCTGAGGCTTTCTTGGACTTGCTTTAACCTTTTGTTTGGCAGCCTTCTCCGCAAAGGTCTTGAGCGTCTGGTATTGATTCTTCATCTGACCTGCATGATCATAATAGCCAGCATAAGATGACAAGGGTGGGTGAACTGTTGTCAGGATCTGCTGACGGACTGCATCATCACAAGGATTGCACTGCAAATCCAAGATCACTGGGCCTTTGTGAATCTTAGCTTGTTGGATGACAGGGCGTGGCTTCGCCTCAACTAGGGGTGCTGAGCTCTCTTTTTGGCCCACTGATTTCATCAGACTACCAGCCTGTTTGGATGTTTGGAGACCAAGATCATCATCGGCATCGGATACCACCGGCAAGGCCAAACCTTTCTTCCTAGGTGAACCATTGAAATCTTCATCAACACCAGCAATTTTATGGCTGATCCGTCTTTTAGCTGAAGATTTTGGACTGTCAAGTGATTGTGCGGGACTGCTCAGGAGCAAATTTTCCACTTTGGGCCTGGACGGGCTGTCGTAGGCGTCTCTTGCTGAGCAGCTTGGAGTCTTTGAATCGAAGTAGTCAGCATCATTGAAAATCGTGGACGGGCCAAATGAACTCTCAGTTCTCTCCACGATTGGGGTCATGAATGGGAGCTTGTTCTGGGCCACGATGTTTGGATCACGGTATGAACGCATTGGTGTTGGATCATAGTCGATAGGCGGGATGGGCACAAAGCGCGGCGGGTGCTGAGTTTCACGATGCTCAGCAAACTCTTCGTCAACTGGTGTGTGGACAGCGCCTTTGGAGGAGGATAGCGTTTCCGTGGTGGCTTCCTGGTTCTGCTGTGTCTCTTGATCAGGTTGCGAGAAGATATCTGCGGTATACTGTTGACTGGCGACCTCATCGGTTGGGTCGCTGTCAATCTCCTCCTCAATGTCTCCCGCAAGAAGAGCAATGGCCTTTGTATCCATGTCTTCAAAGTCTGCGTTGGCAATGGCAGCAATAGCTTGCGTGTCAAAGCCACCTAAGCCCGAAGTTTGTGTGGGATTTTGACTTGAAGGATCGATGCTCTCAGTCATGTCATCGCTGAAAGTGCGTTGAGGGTTTGTGGAAGTCTTATTTCGCGGAAGTTTTCTGGTAGCCTTGCTTCCGGAACCAGACACTGAGTGAATAGGAGGCAGCTTGCTGGCAGTGAAGTCAGACCAGGGTGACACACTTTCGGCCTGGGTTTGGGATTGGCTGTCCTGTTGAACAGATGAGAGCGTATCGTCGCCATATTCACTTCCATGAACGGACGCCCTCCCAATCCCCGTGCTCTCCCCGTCACCCGTAGTACTATAACCATCGTCCAAGTCGCCCTCAGTGAAGTCGCCATCATCCCCACTTTGAGTATCCTCTCTCGCTCCATTCTGTCTGCTAAGAGGCTGGTTGAATATGTCGTAGATTTCGTTCGTTGCGGCTTTGGAATGGAACGTCATTGTTGGCTCAGCGGCAGCCGAGTTCTTCCTGGTCAGCTTCTTGGGCTTTGTTGGAGACTCGAGGCGTGTCTTGACTGTTTGGGTCTCTTGCTTGACCTCCCTGATCTTCATCTTCTTTTCTTTCTGCTTCGGTGTTTGAGCCCTGGGATGCTTTGGCGGAGGCATTCCCACCATTGATTGGGTTGACACATCATGAATGCTAATACTCGTGGCTTCTTGGCTGGTCAAATCTTCTTGTTGTGGCGACTGGTTCTGATTTTCAATGTCTTCCGCTTCCGTGGACTTGAGGGCTGGTGACTCTGTAATCGTCAGGTTCCGCATCCACTCCTTCAAGGGTTCCATCTGCTTCGGTGAGGACTGCGGTCTGTCCCTCCAGGATTTCTGAAACCATCCCCGTTTGATGGCCCGAAGCTCTTCGAAACTGAATTCTATGTCGCTCTCGGCTGGATAGACCGCATCCATGTCCACGAACGCGAGTTCTGAACGTCCCGTTCGAGGATTACTTGTCGCGCTACCCTGTCTAGAATCTTTCGGAACAGCCTCGGAGGGACTTCTTCTTGAACGTGATTCATTCTTGTCTCGCGATGACTAAATACAGAAACATCCATCATCATTAGTCGAGTGCATCCCAGATATAAACCGAAAGGAAAAATGAAAGCAACGCTGCAGACCGTGATAATAGAGAATATCATACCGGATCCTTGAAAATCTCCATCTTGGCTGCTGCGCCCACCTTCTTCCCAGCCTTCAGCGTCTCACCAGCCCAGGGTCGAGCTTCAAGGGTGTTTTCCTTCTTCCGCTCCTTCATGGAGCCAATCGTGTCCCAACCTTTGGTGGTTTTAGATGTTGACGTTGCTGCGGCCAACGCTGTATCGGCATCTGAAAAGATTGCCATCTTTGGCTTGCCTGATCGCGAGATTGCACCAGTTCTGCTTCCCCCACTTTGCTGCGGTTGAGCTTGTGATTCTTCGTCACGATGTCCCGAGGCAAATGGGTCAATTTTCGCTGCCAGAGCTGGACGAACCGTCGGAAGGGCTGGGGAGCTGGGCTCATCTGCTGACTGAGGCCGTGCATTGTATCTCTGTTGGAACTGATTATACTTTCTCAACAAGCGCTCTGCAGGTCTGGCTTCCCGTTGAATGCCCAATTGGTAGACTTCGTCCGCCTGAAGCCATCTATCTGCGCCTTCTAACCAGGAGGCAAATTCTTCATAGAACAGACCTAGTCCCTCACCGATGTTATGTCTGGCAAGGAACGCGAACGTTTCCCTTGGAGTGTCTGAGAAGAGTCGAATATAGTGCAGCCAAAGCTTCAGATATCGAGGATCATTCTTGTAGTGTGAGGATGTGAGGAACGCTTTCGTCGCGCGTTCAAGGAGAGGAAGTAACTGTGACTGTGGTGTTGCTTGCGCAGAAGGATATGCATTGAGTGTCCATTTGACGTATCGATCGTAGATGTCGAGCGGGTCATCAGAGTCCGCTATTGACTGCAGCTCAAGTTCATACTCTTGTCGGATAGCATCGTTCAGTGTCTTCGTCTCATCCAATGTTGGCGCACTCTTCAACCTTGCGCCGCTAGTCGTGCCTCCGGACGGTAGTGGTGACAAAATGGATGCTAGTTGTCGCGCAGATCGTCCACCTGGGAGTGACTGGATGTTCTCTTTGTGTATCTCTATTACGTCGAAATTTATGAGGTCGTTATCTGCAGAAGGCGCAGCCATACTGAATTACTTACTGCTGCAATTATCCCTGTGTTGTTAGAATGTGGAAAGAGGGCTCCTACAAGTCAGAAAGAAGTGCGCAGAACAGTCAAGATGTCGGCACCATGCAGCACTATCCAGAAACGGCAATGTCAACAAACACTTCGCTTGGCATCCGGAACATTATTTGGCCGAAATTTAACCGCGGATGCACGATGGGGGCATTTCTTCCTCCAGGCAATACAAGTAAGAGAGGGGAGCTATTACTCAATCGTGTCACCTTAGGTAGGTGGCCTTAAGCGAAGGAATTCTATATTGTATATCAAGACCTCCACACTCTTTACATTGGTCATTACTCTGGATATTATTCTGGATACTATCCTCCTACCGACGACTTGTCACCACTTCTTGGGAATCAAAACTAGATATCGCAAATTGGGCAAGAGCACCATGGCATACACGGCGCTACCAGCATGGCCATTCATTCTTTTCGGAATCTTAGAACCAGTGGCCCTGTAAGACAATTCTATGGCGTTCAAAAGTATTCAAATTTTAATTATGGCTGACATCTCTACTTAACCAGTGTCTGGGGATATTCAGTGACTCTTCTCGATCCCGAGAGCTATTTCCTAGATCAGGTTCCAAATACTACTCTCGCCAGCATTGCCGGCCAACTCGTCCCTGTGCATGGACTCGGACTAGTATATCAACTCGGCAATGTCTTCGTCCTGCTGGCTCTCCTCGCCATCATTTGTACGCATACTACGCACTCGGATATCATCAAAAAGTATCTGCTTGCCGTCGCATTAGGAGATCTTGGGCATATCTATGCTTGTTATCGTACCCTGGACAACGCCGTCTTTTGGGATTTCGCGCAATGGAACAGTATGGCTTGGGGAAACATTTTCGTTAGTGTATTTCTACATGTGAATAGGCTAGCGACGGTTGTTGGTCTTTTTGGGAAGGTGGCCTCTACTGCGAATGCCGCGAGAAAGAATAAATAATAGTACGGTGGGAAGGAAAAGCAGGATGCGGATGGAGAAGGTTGAATTTGCACGGAATTTGCACGGAATTTTTGGGTATCTCATTCCTGCCACTAATTCTTGTTGTGGAGGAGTTTTTGGGCCTCCTTTCTCTGCAATTTGACAGCACACCAGACCTGAATCACCATACTACCTAGGCATGGATCCTGTTATCAGCTGGACGCTTCGTCAATCATGTCATCCCCAGAAGCGATGAAAACCGTATAATGCCAGGTCCATCTATCTAACTCATGAGTGTGCGGCAAGAGCAACAGCACGACGACGATCTCTCTCCTCGGCAATGGACAACTGTGAAAGTTTGTTAGCACAGAAAGTAGTGAGCGATTGGTAATGGAAGTTACCTTAACACCCTTGCCCTTGGGTAGACTGATCCATGGCTTCTCCTTTCCGATGACGAAAACGTTGGATTCTCGGGTAGCGAATGAGTTGTCAATAGCATCCTTGATGTGGATGATGTTGAAACCACCATCGTGGCGCTCACGGTGAGTGACAACACCAACACGACCCATGTTGCGACCACCAATAACCATGGCGATCACACCAGTGTCGAACTTGATGAAGTCACTGATTTTGCCGGTGGAAAGGTCGATCTTGACGGTGTCGTTGACTTTGATGGCGGGGTCGGGGTATCGGATACTATAATCCCATCAGCATTCTACAATGTTTCCAACCACAGCTTGATCCAACGGCTGATAGGTGCAAGCGACTTACGTGCGAGCATCATGCGTAACCAAGTATGGGATTCCACCCTTTCCAACCTGAACTCTCTTGACCTTGCCGAGTTTGTATTCTGCCTCGGCTTGTTCAATGCGGTGCACAGCGAAGCGGCCTTTAGTATCGTAGATCAGTCGGAAGTGCTCGCCAGTCTTGTCGATGGAGATGACATCCATGAAGCCAGCAGGATAGGTATGATCGGTTCGAACCTTGCCGTCGACCTTGATCAGGCGCTGCATGAGGATGGCAGTGGTCTCGCGGCCATTAAGGGCATACTTGAGGCGATTACGAATGAAGACAATCAGAGGCAAGCTGTCACGGCCTTTCTGTTATCGCATTAGCATAGTCAATTCCTTGAGCATTAGGATCGAGACGAACGTGAGGACCCGGGGATGCCTTTGGGGCATAGGCACCCGAGAGCTTGTCCAAAAGCCAGTGTGACGGTGCGCTAAGGCGCTTCTGATGTTTCTTCGGACCTCTACCCATCTTGAATTGTGGTTGTGAGAAGTTGATCTGGTAGGTGAAATTCGAGTTGGAGGTGATAATTTTGTAAAAAGTGCAAAGGTGTGGTGGTGCCAAGATTCTTGCTGAATTCGGCTTGGCGTCCAATTTGGGCCCAGCCAAAGATGGATTTGGCCTTTCCTGTGTGGGAGAGAGTTGGAGAAGCGATGGAGAAGGCCAATTAATTTCATCAAGACCCCCGATTAGCAGCCCATGGCAGTGGGCTCAAGCAACCCCCTATCGACTGCTCCTGTTCTTGGACTTGGTACGGAGTTCCTGAGGCTGTATCTCACTCGGCAAACTTGCACAGAGGACGACCTCGAGCGCTCTGTCAAAGTAGGCCAGAGAAATTTAGTTATTGAAGCGGAGGCTAACAACATTTCTCACTTGCAGGTAGACAACAATTTGCGCAGCTATCAAGCTTTTGTTTCGGTATTTTATCTATCCAATATCTATTCATATTTGCATGATCCACCTTCGTCACAACAGCCCTTGAATGATTGCCGCCTCTGCATTGAGTATAGATGATCCGGCAGCCCCAATGACGGTGTTGTGACTCAGCGCTGCAAATCTGATGTCGAAATGTGATCCTTTGGCGGTTTCTCGAACCCGACCAACACTAACTGCATAGCCGCCGGAAATATCTCGATCTAGTCGTGGTTGTGGCCTATCTGGCTCGTCAAATACGACGATGGCCTTCTCCGGAGCGGAGGGGCACCCCAGCTTTTGCGCCTCTGCGACGTATTCTCGCATTGCTTGTTTGACTTGTTCTGCGCTTGGTGGAGGTCTTTGCTTGAACCGCAGAGACACGAAGGCCATGTGTCCATCGGTGACGCCCACTCTCGTGCAAGTAGCGCCAACAGTGAGGCCCGATTGCTCTTCAAACGCCGTGGCGTCCGAGTTCATAGATCCTAGAATCTTCTGGGCCTCGGTCTCTAGCTTGTCTTCCTCACCGGCGATGTATGGAATCACATTGTCCATAATGTCCATACTCGACACGCCTGGATATCCGGCGCCAGACACTGCTTGCTCTGTGAACACCTCGACGTCCTCCACAGGTCCAAATTTGGCTTGCAAGGCTGCAAAGGGGATAACAATGCCGATGACAGCACAATTTGAGTTACAAACCAAGAATCCCTTCTTGAGGCCGAAGTGTTTCCGTTGATGAGGGATCAGACCCAGATGTGAGATATTGACCGTTGGAACCACCAAAGGAACGATCGGATCTCTTCTGTAATTCTTCGCGTTCGAGAAGACGGGGATTTCCGCCTTCAGGAATTCCATTTCTGGAGTCTCATTAGCTGAGATCGTGGGCTCCTGAGGTGAGCAGTATCCTACCAACGTCTCCTGCCACATCACTGTCGAGACCCGAGAAGACGAGATCAACGTCTGGGAAGTTGTTCGCTTTGCACTCGCGGACCTCGAGATTTGCCAGTTGCTCTGACATTGGCCTAGCCTGCTTCCATCGGACAGCATCTTTGTATAGTTTGCCAGCAGATCTGGAGGAAGCCCCTACTGCTTGCAGATGGAGCAACGGATGGTCTGCAAGGAGTAGAATAAAGCGTTGACCGACAGAGCCTAAATCCACGATTAGTTATGAAATGTATTTGTCTTCGAGGGCAATACCTGTAGCACCAAGCACAGCTACCTTCTTCTTCCCTTGGGAAGTTGGTGCGGCCATCTTTGGAGTCAAAAGTATTCAACGGTTTTTACACACCCCAAGACAATTCAAATAGCCACCAGATTCAAAACTTTTAGCGAACAGTTTCAGTTTAAGGGAGAATTGCTCGAACCCGACTTCAGATATCGTTTGATTAGGAGTACTGATAGAAATTCGGCAAACTCTTTCGGTGTTTGCTGTTGAGTCACCGCGGCCAATGCTCTCCAAAGTGGATGCCAAGGGGCTTCATCGGAAAAACTTTCTCGCGAAAAATTATTTCGCTCTCCATCTCAGCCGCCTCTAGCTGTAGTTCTGAGGAGCACCAATCGACAATTTATACTAATATGTTTTGAGATAGTATCGTTCCGAGGTGAATTTGCTAAAGGAATTTCCATTTCCTAGCTATGCTAGATGCGCTCCTGGCACCTAAGGTACCGCACCCTATCTGTTCTTACTGGACAACATATCAGCATCCGCTCTAGGTCACTCGAGGGAAGCACGCCACTAGAAGGACTACCAACCCCATTCCATGACCGTCACGTTCATCAACCCAGAGCCTCCTGCTCGCGACCCCAATGACCCTTGGCTTAATGCCGCATCGCCCAAGGGGAACTCCGAAGACTGTGTCAATATATTTACAAAAGTGGGTGGGATAGCCAATCTTGCGAGAGCTCTCCCATCCGCACCCTCCCCCCCTCCCTCAGGCTCCTCCTCATATAATAGTCTACGTGGGAATTCAGGAGCTAGGTACATACCCCTACATCGTCATCACTGATCCAATCCCGTATAAGCCCACCAAAGACTCTGAAAAGACATCCCTCCCCCCTCCCGAATAGCCAGAACAACATGTCGAGCATAGCTCCTACAGCACAAAACGAGTCGGAAAAATCCACGGCTTGTGCTTGTAACCCGCGCGGCCAACGTCAAAGAGGGCGGCTGCGGTGAGACGACTGGGTTGATCAGACAGGTGAGTTGAATCACGCTCCTGTGCTGGCAATCTAGGAGGTAATGGAGGTAATTTGTTATGCTTTTTGATTTTGATGCTGTCTCATGGATGGCGAGGGTGAAAAGGAGAGACTAAACTGGGACCATTGGCATGGGTTGTTTACTCATGAGATATCCGGCGAATGACCTGTTCCTGCTCCATCCCATTGGGCGTGGAATTCCCTTCTTAATGTCACTAACACTACCACCATCAACACCACAAGCTGCGATCGTCAACCTCTTCCCCCTCGCTCTGCGGGATTCTGGCTCGCGCGAACCCGGGGACCGCCAGTGGGGTGCACCACCACGGCGGACAAGACACGATCGTGTATGCGGTAGCGGGCCACGGCTCGCTGGTGTGTTCGTCTTCGCCGGCGCCAGTGCACCACGGCGATACGAAGGTCACACTGCAGCTGGGCGATTGGGCCTTGATCCCTGCGTACCGTGAGCATCAGGAGGTCAATGATGGCGAGGAGCCGCTCGTTTGGGCCCTTGTGCGCGCACCTGGCGGAGCGCCGGAGACGGTGAACTTGGCGGGTTGGTGTGGGAAAGAGGCTGTGGGATAATGAGTTGAGTTGGATTAGGGCGGGGTGAGGATAGGGGTGAAGGGGGAGAATGAGAGGGAGGTTTGGAGGGCGTGTATGCCGCCGTAAGAATGAAGGAGGGTTTATGTCGTTGAGGATTTTTCGTGAGAATCATCCTTCTGATTCGTGTATGTAAATTGCAGTTTACTTTTCGTTGCGAGCCTGGTCCTCGCCCTCTTCCTCTCCCTCAACATCCTCCTCCTCCTCTTCGTCTACCAATTCATCTTCATCTTCATCCTCATCTTCACCCACCTCGTCCACGGCCCCATCGTTAGCGAAGGCATCCTCAGCCAGCTCTACTTCACCTTTGATATCCCAACGATCACCCTTGGCTGCCTGGCTGACGTACTTGACGAACCTGAGCGTACCCTGGTCTCTCAGGACAATGGAGAAGCGATTCCATGCAGGGGAGTTCGCAAACAGGATCCCATCGTCGTCGTCCGCGCCGTTGGACGACTTGTATACTGCCGGGTCGGCCTTTCTTCCCACATTGGGAAGGGATTTCGACTGTACTGAGGCGTTGTCGTCATCCTCGTCATCGTCGCCCGCCATGTACGCCTCCTCCCCGCCAAACTCGATTTCAGCGGGTTGCGTCACCTTCACGTGCTCGGTTTCTCGGGCTTTGCCTTTGCCTTTGCCCTTATCACCGCCGTTGACCGTTTCTTTGGCGTGAGTGCCGTTTGGCGTGGAGATGTCTGCCTGAGGATTTGCATCGGCATCATCCTCTCGTGCCTCCCAGCCCTCAGTGGGCGTAAGTGAGATCGTGAACTCCAATTGCGGTTGCTCGCCCTGGAAAGGATTTGCAAGCGCATAATCTTTTCCCCTACGGAATCTTCTGGCGATGGCATTCTGCCGAATCAAGCTCTTGGTGTCGAGTCCGGTGACCAGGGCCAGCCATTTCTTGAAGGCGTGTGAATGAAGTAGATCGGTGAGGATTCGCGAGATTGGTGTGCCGTCATTATGGAGTTCTTCTGAGCCTTGAAGATACGTGAATCGTTGCTTTTGAGGTGGGCGGGCGACTTTCCAATTCGAAGGATGAGCAGGTGACTCAGAAGACGTTCCTTCAAGTTGTTCTGCATTAGATACATAATCCTTTAGCTCAGCAGCGAACTTGGCATTGAAGAACTGTTCTAACTCTAGGCTGGATGTGGTCTCGAAGAATGACCGGAAATCGTCAATCATGTCCGGCGTGAGGTAGCTGGGGGCAATATAATGCAATAAGAAGGTAAGATCCTGTTCAGTGAGCACATTATCCTCGCTATCTTGGTCGTCGCCTGGATCGACTTCTTGCTTTGAGGCATGGCTGTCCATGACTTTTCGCGGCTCATCGAAATGGCGGAATACCAATTGTGGCTCGTCAAACTCATTTGCAGCACTCTTGAGCTGGGCGAGACTGGATCTTTGAGCTTGTGCTTGCTCAATGCCCTCTTCAAAGCCGTCCTCACCTTCTTGCGGAATATGGAACCACCCACTGATCGCCATTCGGATCCTGCCACCGTCTGCCTCTGGGTTGTCGCCATGGTACACTTCTTCGACATCGTGATAGCTCTCGCCAGGCCGAACAGCGAAGAAGCTGAGCTGCCCAAACGAGGGAGGGATGTTCAGACTATGTTCCGGCAGAGGAACCTGGATGTCCTCGCCAGCTTTGTTCTTCTTGATCTCGGTGGGGAAGAGCCGTAGCCCACCACCCCATTCAGCTTGCCACGGGTTGTCAGGGTCCGTCAAATACAATATATAGCTGACTCTTCTGCTCCCGATGACATCGTCGTGGCATAGCAGATAGCTGCCAGGTGTGTAGACATTGACTGCCATGTCGGTCTTCTTTCCCGACACCTTGCCTGCGCCTGTGACGAAGGAGACCCATTCTCGGAACTCTGTGCTGTAGAGCGCATCTCGCAACTCGACCAGGCTTGGTAGATGTTTCAACGCCTCGGCAGGCAAGTTAGACAGGTTTGCAAGGTCGCCTGATTGGTGAATGCGGTAGATGTCCGTCTCTTTCAATGTAAAGTGGACATGGTTGGTGACCTCTTGTCGAACAGCCCGCAGCAGTGGCTCCTGAATGAGGGACGGCACAACTGCGTGAGGATATGGGCCCGATTGCTCATAGTATTTGCGGAACGAGGTTCGGGTAGTGTCATCGAACAGATCGCTTCGAAACGCAGTTCCTTGGGCCACTGGCTGTGCCTCTGATGGCAAACTGCGCCTTTTGAGAGGAGGTTCTTCTCCTCCTGATAATCGCCGTTTCATGGTAGCGAGGTTGAGAAATGTAAAAATTATTCGAGAAGAAGCTTGGAGTTACTACAACTTACAAGTCATTGAACTCGAACTTGATGCTATTTTCAAATAATTACATGATGCGGAACTTCAGCAAAAATTCGGGGGAGGACAAAAAGATTTAACTACTCCCAGTTGGTGGAGTGTCGATTTGGCCAAATTACAGGGGTCACACCACTCATCATGCTGCTCACACAACAGAGGTACCGAGGACGGAGTACATGGCTTCACCATCCGACAAGGGTGGATAATTATTTCTAGCATACCCATGTATTAGCAGTTTATGTAATGTTCATAGCTCTTTGAGGCGAGTTCCACCTCTTGGGTATTTTACCACCAGGCGCCGTGCGAAACCAAAATATGCTGGCACTCTGAACCCCTCATAAACCGTCAAAGCTTGTGTCGATGTCCTTGCGCCTTGCTAAATCTGGAGTGTCGCTTATTTAATTAACGTGTAAATAGTTGCAAAATACGACGATCGCTAAAGTCATGGAGAAATTAATAAATAGGGCGCTTGTGAATGTTGAGCGATCTCTTCAAGGCTTATCCTTCTCCTTACTGAAAAGACCGAAGCCGGTGGAAAACTTTGTACGTGGAGTAGAGCCAGGTCGGGGGCTGGTAGGCGTTGCTGGTGACCTGGGACTTGGGAATGCCGGTGTCTCCTGTTGCATGCGTTCCCATGGATTTTCATCGTCTATCAATAGCATGCTTGCACGAAGACCAAGCCTTGCTCGAGAACTGTCTGGGCGTTTTTCCAGGTCTTGTTGGACTCGAGATTTGGTCGAGTAAGATGTGGCAGCGGTCATGCGACCAGATTCCCAGTTTCGTAACGGCAGTTCCGCCCTTGCATGACCTTCCTCTTCGGTGGGGAGAACGAATTCTTGAGCTTCACCGGCAAGAAAACCAGGAGTCATGATCAATTGGGGCTTCTTCTTCGGAATGGCGGTTGATGTTAGAACATCAGGACTAGGTCCTGTCGGTAATGATGGCGATTGTTCGACGGTTGGGCTTCTGGTTCGGAACATGTATTCATCGCTTGGATGAAGGGATGACGGCGTATCGGGCACAATGTCGCGCGGAGATGGAAGTGGTGAAGCTGAGTGAGCTGGAACATCTTCGATGCTAGGCGCTTGCTCAGTCCTATGGGCTGGCAATTGATCGCTTGCCGACCGTATATTGATCACCGGTCGTTGTAGGTTCTGAACAAGGACTTTCTCATTGCTAGGTTCGGCTCGGTGACCAGGTCCCACAATGCTTGCTCGGACATAGTAAGGCACTTCTGGAATGGTCTCTGCAACACTTGGAGGAAGACTTGACGATGGTGTCACACGAGCGTGTGCCACTGTGCCTTGTGGTCCCTGCTGCTCTGGTCTTTGTTGGGAAGCAAGATCTCCAGATGAATTGACTGATTGCGCGTAAAAGCCTCTGCGAGCAGATGTTCCGTTCGAGCCGACAGATCGTCCACGGCTGCTGAAGGATCCGGTTGTTGAGCTCGAATTTCTGCTGTTCAATTTCCCCCGACCATCTCCCCCGGTTCCACTGCTCAGCGAGCGGGGCGGATTGACAGAGAATAGGTCTTTCTTCCCTGATTTTGCGGCCTCCTTCTCACGTTTCTCTCTTTGCTTGACACAGTCAGGAACCCCATCCCACTTGGAGTTGACCTTGGGAACATGCTCCGGCATCTTCTCAAGTCGCACGTTGGGGACCTTTGTGGGATTGATGGAGCCATGCTGAGCAATCATTTGAGCAGCAACCTGATTCAAGGCTACTTGCGTAGGCTCTCTCACTTGAAAGAGCCCGCCAAATAAAGATGATTTTTTCTTCTGCGGAGCGGACGTAGCCATCTTGACAAGCTCGGGTTTCTGCTTTTGGGCAGTATTTTGATTGACATTGTTCTGAGCTGCTTCCTGCGCCGCTTCTCGTAATTGCTTAATGGATAATGGCTGCTTTTGCTCTTGTCTTTTGGTGAAAGCATCTAAAGTAGCCAATTCTCCTAACGGCGTGTGACCCTTTGCTTCAATGGATCTGCTGGAATTCGGCGGTTCATTGGGCCGCGGAAGACTCATGTTTGACACCGGCACCTGGATAACTACTCCGCTACTGTTGGGAGGTAACTGAACAGATGGTTTAACGCTTCATAGTGACATATATGAAGAATCCGAAGGCTGGATTGCTGGCTTGGTGCGCAACAAGGCAGATGCTGTCGTATATGAAACCTCAAAACTGAGCTGTAAGCAAATGAGAAGCAGGCTATGACTATGATGGTTTGAGAGGAGAACTCGTCGCTACTGAGGCACCACCCAGAATAGTCCACAGCTAGATTACAGCTAGATGAAAAAGATCTGGCAGCTTGGAGTGAGAAGGGATGGGCTGGCGACATGCAAAGAAGGTTCGAATAGGTGTAGATTGAACTCGCACATGGCCATGGAGGTCGTGCTGTCATATTAGGTCGACTTAAAGAGTGAGCGCAAAACAGGGACGATCGCTGATTGCTTGCAGGGCACTCCGTGTCAATGACACCTCCAGAAATTGGCAAGATCGGCTGTTGCATGGTTCAAACCTAGTTAGAAAGGGAGGGGCATGCAGAATTCCGGAGCTGTTTGGACAAGCAGGGTGGAGGCTGAGCAGGTGGCTGGCAGAGGTTCGGCGGTCGAGGGTTTGGACTGGACCGTCCTCCCTGCTGGGGGACGTGGGTTTGGTGAACTACGGATGGGTGTGAATCATCTGTAACGGTTGATCGACAGATCGGGGGCGTTGGATGCTTGGAATGCCCGAGTACGGTAGGTGACCTGTCTGGCGTCTTGGTGAAGGGGTATCTGTGGTGCGTTTGGCGCCATTGGACATTCAGATTGGCTGTGATATACGTAAAAGAAAGCCATCAGCAGCAAACGTCTGGACGCCAAAAGTGAAGGTAACTCAGGGCGTGACTGACATGGTGGATTGGTGACCAACCCTCGTCGACTGAGGGTGCTTCTCGAGCATCCCGGCCAGGATGGGCGCGTTTTCTCTCCAGAGTCTCCACACATTCACTTCACGATCCGCACAGACCACTTTCCGCCACGCCAAATTTGACAGAGGTCAACAAAAAAAGCCTGATCCTTGAATAACATGGATGCGCGTTCAGGGAATTCAGCACATGGCATGAAGCACAGATATATCCAGATTCTACCCTGGAAAATTCGTCAAGTTATGTCGATCTGCTCAGTGCTCAGCTGTTCGTTGAAGCATTCCCAGATTAGCCTCGTGGTGTGGAAGAAGCCGCGTTCGGCAACGGGGAACAGTGCAGTGGCGCGGTTTAATTTCCTATCGATTGCCCGGCACCGATTTCGATTGCGTTGGAGCTTGGACGAACCCTTCCATCCCCTCAATGCCCACCTAATGATACGAGTACGGAGTACTTTTTTAGTGTAAGGTTTGGTCGTTAGTTTAAAATCTGGCCGAGGGAAACGATCTGTCCAACGAGCTCTCTACGAGTAGGTGGGAATTTGGGAGAGCTTGTTCTGTAGTGGGACACTTGTTACCTCGTACTCCGTCCGGAGTACTTCGTGGCTCGTGGACCAAGTGCCCTGGGCTGTTGCAAAACTCTCCCTATTGACTTCAGGCAGGTATGTATGTATGTAGCCTCTGGAAGTGCTTACAGAAGAGCACGTGGCGGGCCGAGGGGCCTGTTGCCAGAGACAAACAAGGGACACCAACAGCATTTTTCAATGAGGGTATGGTGTAGGGGTGCTCCGTCCCACCGAACAGAGTACAGATCAGATAGTCGCAGTCCAAATGGGTAGTTGTGCACGGTCAAACACGATGTGAATGCTCCAGTCAACGCTTGGTAAGCTTTGATAGGAGATACATGTGCTGGATTGAATCTGGAGGAAGCAGTCCGCTTCACGCTGCTTCGGCTTGGGTTCGTGTGAGGAGTGTGTAGGTCCGGATACATTTTGCTCGTCGCCGTGGGGAACTTGCAGAAGCAAACAGGACAAAGGACGGAGTATGTAGGCTCCCAAATCCAGATGAGTCCCTGACTCCCTACATCAAAATGGACAAGGTTAGACCGCTCAGATATCAGATCTGAGATCAGCTATCCGTAATTGGACGCACCTACCTCGTATTGATCCTTGTGTGATGGCTCTCTAGAACACAGAGTAACTTGATTTGGCATTCGTTGTTGATGGAGGAACATATCGTGCTCCTCTTGCATGCGTGCTCGACTGGACGCCGCACTTGTCAGGAGTGGGTGGTGGCAGCTTGGTGTGCAGGCTACTGGTTACGATAGTTACAAGTAGTGGGAGGGGAGGAGGTGGTTAGTGCATCCACCCTCTCCTCACTGGCTTCGTTTCCGGGATTTGCCTTCTAGGGGTCAACTCGGGTCGTTTGCCGCCGCTACATTCACCTGGCTCAGGCTTCTCAGGCCTGGTTCAGGCGCCTAACCATGTACCTCGCGAGCCTAGGGTGGTGCCAACGCAAGCCCTAATTGCCCGTCTTCATTAGTCGCCATCAAGGCTCAGCGCCCCTCAGCCTTTTCGGTCCCTTCACCCAGCTTTGGCCCGAAGACCCGAAGTGCCTCTTATCTGATTGTCTGGAGCCCTAAGATAGTGGTAGCCAGCCTAGACGGAGTACGGAGTACTCGTAGGCACCACGCCTGCTGGCTGTCTACTCCGCGACTTCCTTGTACCTCCTCGTCCTCTGGCAGGGATTATGAGGTGCCTGGTACGCCGTATTCCTGTTCTTGAAGTTCCCAAATAGCTGCCTAGCCCAGCGCCTTTCCGAGATTTCCAACATCCTCCATCTTGACTTGTTCTTAGTCAATCCCTACCCTTACCTCCTATTTCTATTTTAGCTAACGCCTTCCCTTACTAGTTCCCATTACATCCGCTCTATTGATGCCAGCCGGAGACTCATCTGTGCAGCCTCATTGTGCTATCGAAGTTAGCCATGCCTGACGAAAACAGGGACAATTCGTCTGAGGGGCAATGCCAACAACCTCCCAATCCGGCACAACCGCTTTCACTTTCCCTTTCTCAGAGTTATTCTCAAGAATCCACCGGGAGCCCACAGCGGCCTTCGTATTCACCTGTCACGCCGACCTTATCACACGCTAGCTTGGGTGCTCAAGATGATGCCCCAGCAGGATTGCCACCACCTCAATGGATGGATGAACCGGATCCCTTACCTCTGAATATGGAGGAGAATCCTGATGCCATCGCGATGAGGGCCGCCCTTTCAATCCTGCAAATCCAGCGTCAGCAGGCATTGCGCGATATGAGAGATCTGGATAGGATGAAAGAAGCCGCCCTGATCGATCCAGAGCAGTTTGTCAAGGACCTGGAGCAAGGCAGACTCTCCCACTCATCACGTACTGGCCTCGAGCAACTTGACTCAGGCTCCCCTGAAGACCAGCCAAGAAATCAAGATGCCTCCAAGTTTGGAACTTTCCCAACCGCACAGAGTGTAGTTCGTGCTCCCCCTGTCGAATGGGCCAAATATCACATCGTTGGCCAACCGCTAGATCGACTTCACGAAGTTCAGCAGCATTATCCAGGCTTCACAAATTCACGCACACCAGTGGAAGCCGTCCAGCCTCATGAGATCGCAGCTCCATATCGGCCATTCATAGATCGCATTGATCAAAGCCAGTCTAGCTCGAAACCCCAGCGCCCTGAATGATGATGGAGCTCGATTTCGAATCAAAGAGCATCTATATTTACTCTGGAAGTACAATGACTGAGCCCAGTGTGTCCAGTCTCGATTCTGCTAGCAAGCTTCTCAAACTCCGAGTGCAAGAACCCTATTAGAATGCCATCACCCCCCACAATCCCAATCGCTGACCTCCACTGCTGCCAATGCTTCAATTGCTCTGCTCCTCGAGCGCATTTTAGATGATCGCATCGAGCTGCTTCACGACAACTTGACGTCCAAGTCGTTGATACTTCTTCCATTCTTGCTTGTGCTTTGCCATCTCGACCAGTCCCCGGCGGACGCACAGCGGACATCGAGGACCCCTGTCGATAGCTGCCTGGGTTGCTTTTCCACCCTCAACAAACTTCTTGTCTCCTCCCCATTGAGCTCCCATCCTGCCAGTGCTCTTGATGTCAAGGTAGATGACGCACTTATAACAGAGGCGGTATTTTTGAGGAATCCAATCTCGGAGACGGACGAGAACTTTGAGTCGAGCGGTTCTGGATATTCGGATCGGGCCTGGAAGACGGCGAATCATCTTGCCAGCGCGTTCGACCTTTTTGCCCTTGAGTTCTTGATACATAGCAGCATGACTCTTACTAGTCAACGCAAATGCTGCGCGGTCTGTCGGATCGATTCGTTTCCAGATCATCTCCTGAATCTCTGGTGGCAGTTGTGAGATAGGATCGGAACCTTGAGTGGTCGTCGATAAAATCTTGCACAGACTCAGTTATCATACCTCACACTGCGGAATTGCACAAACATTGGGTGGAATATGAGTGTCTCTCAAATTAATCTTCCGGCCATTTTGGATGATATCATGGTCACGAATTGTCTCCACGGCAGTGCTTAGACTAGCTACCTCTTTTTTGAGGATCGATTCAGCTTCCAGAGTTCTGGTTCTAAGGTCAGCAAACGCTCAGGTGAACGTGTGGAAAACTTCCTTAAAGGGCGGCGGCATGGGTGGCGACGGCATGGGGGGCAACGGCTGCCTTCTCCTGATCCGCGCGGTTTCGATTCTGATGAGGGCACTACTCAACCCGTTCCTGGCTGCATGCCTCATTGCACTAGCTAATAGGTGATAAAGGGGATGAGGAAGAAAGAGGAATTATGGAAGCAGAGATGGCTTTATTATGTGCTTCGTAATGAACTGGAGGACTCAATGGCACATGTAAGGGTCTAGAATATCATCTTTTCATCTTCCTTTCACTTGAGGCCTAGATCATAGTTGTATTGCAACTGCCTCAGACGGATGAGGATTGAAGTCTGGCCCCACTTTGGCTCTGATAGCCGATCTGTGAACTGGAGAATGTGGTATTTGCATCAGAATCTTCTCTATCCACTTGTTCACAGATTACGCATGTGCAGAGTGGTGATTGAACCAAACATGTTACCAAATGCGATATTCGCTCTCAAATCCATATCTAATCACGTGCAAGGCTTTCAATTGCATGTGCTTGTGGTCCTCTCCATGCACCCCCATGTAGGTGCCATGCTAGGTGCATGCAGGTGCATGCTGTCCAAACTCAACAATGACGTCACAGACTTCATTTGAAGGGAGTGTCAACCAAACTTCCAAAGGTGACGATGATCGCCATCAGAACCATCCAAGCTGCTTTTAGGTATGACAGCATCAAATGCGATTGATACAGAATGATTCGTGTAATGGCTGCTATCTCTCGATGGTTGGTCCTATCTCAGAGGGTTTTGCAGTTGCTCATTTGAGCCGCCGTGCACAATATATACACAACGGCCTCCCTGCCATGGTCAACTCATACTTCCTGTGTTTCCTACATAGACGTCACTGCCAAAACCTTGTGCATTTCCTCGTTTGATTTCTTACAGTCTCAGCATCTCCAACTCCGTATTCTGTGATCAACACGCGCAGTGTTCTGGAGATCATCATTCCCAATCCCGACCATCATCCAAGAGCAATCACATCCCCAAATGTCTGCCCTTGACCCTACAGCACCCTCGCAGCCTGAACAGCAGGCAGGCTTGAATCAATCGCAGAACCCTGCATCCAAGACTGACAAAGAGGAGGTCACCGCCCGCGACACATCATACAGCTCCACTTCCACTACCAAAGTCGACCACCGAAGCCCACACGATGTGCCCTCACAGCACGGGGAAGCCGCGAGCTCAACGGCCCTCGGCGCAGGCGACACAGGCCCACTGAAAGAGAAGTCGATCCCTGAATCCGATAAGCAGAACTATTCCAAGCGCGACAGCAACCTGGAGGGCGAGCAGATGCGCGCCTCGGGCGAAGGCGAAGTTGCCCGAGCGGTGCGGTCAGGCGGCGGGGGCGGCCATGCGGAAGAACGCAGCCTAACGGAAGATATCAATCGGCAGGAGAATGAACATGCCCAGGCGCTGCATGAGCGTGGAGAACCCACGGGCAAGGAGCTGGAGGAGGAAGAGGGCGAGGACTGGACCGGCAAGAAGGCTGATATCGCTGAGGCCCTGGGCCAGGAGGATCAACAGCGTCCGCCGGTTGTTCTTGCTGCTGAAGAGTAAGAATCTGCTTAGATTGTTTCGTTCGGGTTGGCAGAAGAGCACGATGGTTGAATGGATTGGTCATATCTAGATAGACTGGGTTTGAACAAAGAGCGACAGGCTTCACAGGCTCAAGGGACATGTCATATGTCACATGTCTCGACTTCTACGAATGAAGAGTTTCCAAAAAACATAATTTTGGGTTGTGATCCTTTAATCGACCTATGGTCACTTTGGATGGCTTTCATTCACCTGGAAAACAATTTGCCTGCCACCTTTGACCTGAAAGAGTCATTTTGCTCAAGTTACATTGCTCGCAACCTCCAATGGCATATGGGTGCATCACTCAACCACGTGGACGCTTCAATCACTCGCACCTAGGCAGCTAGGCAGCGGGGCTTTTCGTTGTCGACAAAAGATCCGTGGGAAAAGGTGCGTGACAAGGAATCCATGCATTGCGGGTTCTGGAGCTCACAATTGTTTCTTTGTTCGCTGGTTGCCGGCTTTGCATCACTTTCACAACAATGGGTACGGCAACGTCACAAGGTTCCTGTAACTCGAGTGCTATGGGGCTCATAAGTGAACGGACAATGCTAGGGGGACCAAAAATGAACAAAGGGAATTCGAGCATAATGGGACAGTGATGATGTCAAGTGGCTATAATTTTCTTTTCCCTGGCGGCCGTTCTCGATCTAGGTCAGCTTGTTTGCAACTCGGTTTCACGGATATCATCCGGGAGTACATCTACAAAATGATATATGACGCCATTCCATGGGCCTTGATATTTGTCTCAATTTTTTTATGGTCAGATTGGTCGCGGAATTAAATACACCCAAACCAAGGTCGACTACGACCGGCACGTATGTGCTACTACACGACGTATCTGTACACGGTCTGCGGACACGTCTCGATATCCGAATTACCAGTACACACCTCCCCATGTCGGAAAAGGGTATTAATCAACCGGGGCGGCGGCAGCAGCTCACAGCAGCAGCTCCAACGGCGGGTTTCTTTGTCACCGCCTAGGGACGAGACAAAGGAGCTGCAACGGATGCATGCGGAGTCTATAACGGAGCGACCACTTTCGGCGGCCATTCTGACTGGTAGTGTGGCCACGGTGCCAATGCTGCGTCTATCATCCGAGGCCGGGACTGCTGGAGCAGAAGCAGCGCTGCGACGATCCGAATGCGACGAGAAACTGGTGCATGCGATGCATACCCTGAGTATTGAAGATCTGTGTGCAGAGTGCAGGGCTGAGCGCGAGCTACGGATGAGATTGTTCCAGGAGCGCATGCGCGATGATATGGGCCAGCGGATGAGCTCGAGGCTGACGAGCTCGAATAGTGGTGAAGGGTGGAGAGGCCGCTTGTTTCATGCCACCACTGGTACTGGCAATGCATCCCCTCCTAAACTGGTCTCTAGCGAGGGCAGCTCGCGTGGGTCAAGTGAAGCTGGCGATAGTGAGGGTCATACTGCAGCGAGGAGGCATAGTGTAAGTTCTCGGCGGCCCAGTGGCTCTGATAGCGATTTTACGGACGTGGGTACGACGGTTGGAAGTACCGTGTCGGTGCAAGATGCAGTGGGAAACTTCATGCGAGGCGTCAAGGGGGGCTGGACGTTCTCCTCGTCCTCCTCTTCATCGGCTGCTCGTCCGTCCATCTTCGCACCTCAAGTCTCACCGAGGTCGAGAACTCCTGTTCCAGTCATTGCTGAACAGATTGCCGCCGAGCCACAGACCTCGATGACCTTACCGCCACCCATGGCCGGTACGCGGGTCATGCTCTCATTTGGTGGACTGGGTGATTGAGGATTGACTGGCCACTGTAGCGGGCAATCGGAACTTGGAAGTGTTGCATATGTAATAGGGGGTTATAAATAAATCATGTATAGGCGGAAATATCTTTTCCTTTCCCTTGACCTTTAAACTGTATGTTCAATTTGTAGGAAAGACTAGAAACCATGGACCTTGAGCCTCAACAGAATACTTAAAGTATTCTTCATCTATACGAAGAGACCTGCCTATACAGTCGCTCCTTGGTCACCAGCTAACTGGGGATGCTGGCAGCGGCGTGCCGGATACTTTGGGTGCTTCTACAGTACGATCAGTCTTCGTGCATAGAGGCAGGCCGCTGGGCCTTCCTGGAGAAGGCTTCGGCAGCGTTGCTTCGTGGGGTAGGGCAAGATAGTCTCAGCATGACACGCTATCAACTCCATGATTGAGGCATTCTGTCTTTTAGTTGCCCTGAGTTCTGGTTATATTACTCGGTTACCACAGCAGGGTGGGGGCATCTTTCGCTTGGTCGCCACTTTCACGGGTCGCGGGGCTGGAATTTAGCTCCTGGCATACTATAAAACCCACAATTGGAAACATCAGCACTCATATCTGTCAAGCCAACCGATGAAGACAGATAAGACTTACGCCTCACCGCAGCGCTCGGATTATTGCGGCTTCCTTTTGTTCCACATGCACCTGGGACCAGCTTGGTTACAGCATCCTGCTCACTGCTCAGCTGGGTCTTCAACATCTGCGTAAAATCCGATTCTTGAGGCGAGAGGACGGTACTAAGGAAAAAGTCGCCCCGTTAGCTGTGTAGAGAGCGAATGAGTGGTCATTGAGAAAGTCTTTACCGATCGTCAGAGATCTTGAGGTCCCGATAGATGTTCTCGAGGTTCTGGATGCACCGAGAAATATCATGTTCAACCTCTCTCTGTGCAGACTTTGACAATGGCGTGGAAGCCCCAGTGTAGAATGAACACTTAACAGTGCAGGTATCTACAGCTTGTGGAGAAATCGTAATGAGAAGGAATCCATTGATATTCCGCAGGGTAACTCTCTCTGAGAGCACTGAAGGTTTAGCTTGTTTGATCTTCTGCGACTGAGTTGTTTGAAAGAAAATGCAGAGAGAGTCTGAGATGGTTCGGCGGCAGGCTGAAGGAAGAGAAAACGCCCCGGCGAACTCTGAGAGCTAAGTGTCAGGGTACATGCAACGAGTTTCACGCTCAAGGGAGATTCTTACCCGCTACTTTCCAGTTGAATTTGCCTTCGACCTCCCAGGTTACGGTCTGGCCTCCACCGAACCATTTTGCTTCCATGGCATCATGAAGATCCACCGGCTTGCTCAAGTCCACGAAAACCAGCCCATCAGAATCGATTTTAATACTTACCTGGAAGAGTGAATTTTGATCCTTATGGAATCCCTCAACGCCTTCGAACTTTGGCGCTTTAATGAGCTTTCCCTCAAGGTTATAGGTCCAGCCATGGTACCCACATGTCAACAGAGGCGTTTTTCCGATGCGCCTCGTAGAAGCAACGGGATATGCGCGGTGTCGACAAACGTTGTGGAAACAACGGAGAACATTATCCTTGCCGAGTACAAATAGCAGAGGGAGACCAGTAGGATGATCGATGACACGATACGATCCGGGAGACTCAAACATGCTCGTATGAGCGACCGCTACCGAGGACTGTATGATTGTTTAGTACATCATCAACCGCCGATTGCTTGCCCGTCATCTCTCAGTACACACCTTGGCAAAAATCGCCCGTTTTTCTGTCTCGAACTGGCTTTCTGAAGTCCACCAGCCATCTGGTATCTCGGAGACCTTCTGAACCTCACCATCTTTCGAGCCTCTAGACCGACTCAACTCGATTATATTTCCCCTATGAGGACGACCTTGAGAACTCGGACCACGTTTTGATACCGATGGAAAGTGCGATATCAATATGTAGCCCGTCAGCAAGATCGCTGTTGACGAAACGGCTACTCGAGAAGCCTGATCAACATTTGCCCAAGCCATATCTTCAAGCTTCTAGTATGTATGTCGTTCAAAAAAATAAAATAATACTTCTTTTGCACACAAATGACCTTTCGCACAGTCCATTCAGCATTCACAGTTGTAGATAAAGTTATCTTTGCATTGTAAGGATAAAAAAGTGAGGGTATTTGCTGAAGGCATTTTCCCCTTTTGTGTGTTCTATTCCGACCATTCAGCTCCATGAGACCCCTCTGGAAGTAGCGATGCTTGCTAGCAATCCAAACACACGTGAAGAGAATGACACACTGTTTCAGTGGTTGGATACAACTTAAAGTCCCCCACAAGGTGGCCAGCAGAAAGAGCCACCATTCTCAGATTCATTACCCTTTTGGGAATGGATTGCCCACACGCCAGAACCAACTAGCAGTTAAGTGGAGAGCGTCGCTCATCCAATGTAAAGGAATGGCATCAATGACATTCTGATCCATCATTGTAAACGTAAGCGATTGGGTCGGCTTCTAAGCAGGTAATCTGGGTTATCGGAAGCGGGGAGAAGGTAGTCTACGACGATGTAGAGTCTCATGTTGAAGCTGGGCACGAATACGAGCGTATCAAGCAGCGAGACCTTCAAGCAGAACCTTCGAATTAATTTGATAGTTGGGTGTAATGCTGAAAGGGCGATATTGGCACTGAATCTTCTTCTGGTCGCTTTTAGATCGGCGGTTATACCCATGCAGTGTGGAATAGTCCGTGAGTTGCGGTTCAGCCGTTCTGTGCCACGCTTCTTCTGGTCACTTTGAGAGTAACCCGACAGACTCATCTTCACTCCCTTGGTGAATGGCAACGGCTGAACAGCGTAAAATCAGGGTGTACACAACAGATCATTATTCTTTTCGGTCTCTACGTTAACTGTTTGCTAATTAGAGGCTACGTTTTTGTACCTAGCATTCCTCGATGCTCTGCATTAATTCTTCTACGTTGATACTTGTTGAATGTCTCTGTTGTGTTGAGCAAACACCATGTCAAGGACTCTGGATTGGTAGTCTTGCAAAAGGTCAGCCCTATAATCAATCAATTGAATGGGAGAGAGATAGAGACTTACGAATAACCCCCGACTCCTTCTCGGGATTCAAGCATCCTTCAACGTATACACCATTCTCGAGATTCGCCTGAGCCAACTCACACAAGTCGTTATCCTCGTCTGCCACTTGACGTACAAAGCTGTAGTAGTCTTTGAATTTCTGACCGGTTGCTTGATTGTAGTAGTCAAATTCCATTCGAGAAACACCCGGCTTCAGAGTAGGACACACTCGAAATGAGGACATTCCGCCATTGTATAAATTGAGGCAGGTGTTGGGGAAAAAGTAAAGAAATAGACCGTCAGAGCTTTTGTCTGGACTCGTAAAGTGGCGTGACCAGTTGTGGTGATTGTCGACCCAGTACGATGTTGGAGGGTACATCTTGGTGAGGCCGGGGTGTGCAAACTGGCAATGCAGACATTCCTGAAAACCGTCCATCATAGTCTTCCAATTGTACTTGCCCTGGTAAATGAGTGGTTGTCTATATGGTATCGCGGTGAAATCGTATTCGCCGACCAGCTCCTCAAGGCCAGGGAAATAGTCCTCAAACGCAGGTGCGTCCGACGTAATCGTTGAGAAGAGCAACCCGGTCGGTGTCTGATGGCTTCGAATTTCAGTGCCCTGTTTCATGTCAATGAGATTCCGATGGAATGAAGTATGGAAGGACATACCGATGCCTCGTCAAAGACTTTGACCTCCTTTTCAGGTCCATTGCCCTTAGCTCTTACATAAATCAGGATCTGGGCAATCTCATAGTGAATGTCTTGCCCAGGTTGAAATTTAGTAACAGCCCCTAGGAAAAACCAGGACTTCAAAAATACCGCCCTTCGCTCTAACTGAAGAAGCTTGGGATCGCAATACCAACTTGCCGGGAGGGTTTTGGGTACGGTCGTCATCTTGAACTGAAATAGTGGTTTTGATTGTGAGGTCGTCTGTCTCGAGAACGTCTGGACAGGCAAAGACTTGATGTGATTTAGCAAGCACCAGAAGAGATACCTCGCCTTTTGAGCATGATTCCCTTGACACGAATACCGCAACAATCCCTCAAAGCATAATCGATACCAGACTGGAGTGCTGTCGTGCTAGGTGAGTGGGTGGAAGGCTTGCGTCTCTCAGCTTTCTCCATTTCGAGCCTAGTTTGTACGAAAGTGACCACAAATCATGCAAATCCGATCCCAAAACATGGCGATGAAGAATTAGAATGATTGACCTATCTTGTGCCGCATGTCTGATTTAGTTACGTATCAGAAGATAACATCGGTGTATTCAGCGGGGCTTCGTCCCCGCAAACGAGATCATCTTCGCCGAGGTGTGTCACAGACTTATCCCAGTTGACAAGCGATAAATGCAAAGATGTGGGAGTCATGTACGGAGTACTCCATACTCTGGAAATATCCGCCTGCCGCCACGATAGGCGGGCAACGAATGGCATGGCAGTTGTTGTTTACTATCTCCCGGCAATCCCTTGGTAGACCTCGACGGACCCTTTCGTTCTCCACCTACGCGAGGCTTTCGCTTCTGGATCAGGAAAGGAAATGGAGGACTAAGACGTTTAGGGAAAGTTCTTGGAGATCGGGCAGCTTCACAACCACGTTAGCTCTGAAAGTGGAAACCTCTCCCATGTGTTTCTCCAGGAGGCTGGGTCTCCGCGCATACCCCTCTCTATTCTTGCTCCATCAGGTTACTTCGTGATAGCAGACATCACCTCCATGATATCGTATCTACAGAAAGGCCAGAGTGAGATAGATTCGGTTCAATGATTCTCCCAGGCTTTGGCCTTGTAGAGTGTTGCCCGGCCTCGGTCCTATCTGAGATTTTCTACATAAAGGCTCTGAATCGACCTTGTTGAGGGGAGAGATCGTTATTCACCTTGACTATCTGACGGCTTCAAATTCGAGAAGTCTGCCAACATGTCCCCAGTCACCGATCCCATGTCCGATAAGTCGATGCCAGTAACAGACGCAATCGACAAAACCAACACTCACGATTCAAATTCTCCCCAAGAAGGTGAAATTGTGAAAGATGTCCCAGCGGACCCTGAGTGGGCCAAGTATGGCCAGACCAAGAGAGGATTGTCACCCCGTCATGTCCAATTGATGGCTATCGGCGGCTCGATCGGAACAGGCCTTTTCGTGGGCATTGGAAGGTCTCTCGTCAGAACTGGGCCTCTCTCACTCGTACTTGGCTACCTGTTTTATGGCCTGCTCTTCATTTGGCCCTGCAATTTATGTGTCGCTGAGATATGCGCGTACTTGCCCATCCGTGGAACCATCTACGAACTAGCAAGCCGTTACGTTGACCCCGCCCTGGGCTTCACCATGGGCTGGACGTATTTCTATGGTGGCACCATGCTAGTCTGTACTGAGTACTCCGCCGTCGCAGCAGTAATGGAATATTGGGATATCGATGTTAATCCTGCCGTCTGGGTTACAATGTGCCTCGTGGTCTGCACAGCACTCAATATCATAGCAGTCCGGTGAGTCTTTACTGTGGTCATCATAAGATCCCGTTTATGTATTCTGATAATTTTACACAGTTGGTTTGGCGAATCCGAGTTTGTAATGGCGTCAACAAAGATCCTTCTCATCATAGGACTTTGTCTCCTTACTTTCATTACCATGGTCGGAGGAAATCCGCTTGGCGACGCATATGGCTTTCGGTACTGGAAGAACGGCAACGCTATGCACGCATACTATACAACAGGCGTAACTGGTCGCTTTTTAGGCTGGTGGTCAGTGGTTAGGTATGCTGCTTTCACCACATCTGGCCCAGATATGATTGCGATATCGTCCGGCGAAATCCAAAATCCACGGTACACAATCCCACGTGTTGCAAAATTGATCTTTTACCGGCTGGTGGGCTTTTACGTTATTGGCGTATTGTGTGTAGGTATCATCGTCTCCTCCCACGACGAGGGTCTTATCAACGCAATTGAGAACGGGGTAGCCGGTGCTGCCGCCTCTCCTTGGGTGATCGGAATTCAGAACTTGGCGATTAGCGGCCTTCCTGGATTTATTAATGTCTTGATTCTCCTCTCTGGGTGGTCATGTGGCAATGCGTATCTATACGCTACGAGCCGGACCCTGTACTCCATGGCTCGAGACAAGCATGCGCCCAAGATCTTCGCAAAATGCAACAAAGATGGAGTTCCCATATATTCGGTCCTCTTTATCAGTCTTCTGAGTTGCCTCTCCTACCTTGTGGCTTCGAATTCAGCGATCACAGTCTTCTACTGGTTCGTAAATCTTACGACCATAAGTTATTTACTTGTATATTCTGGAATGGTATGGACATTCTTGGGCTGGTACTACGCTACCAAAGCTCAAGGTCTGGACCGAGACAAACTTCCTTACAAAGCGCCGTGGGCGCCATACACGGCATATCTGGCACTGACAATTGGTTGTCTTGTGATGTTCTTCCTTGGATTTGACTGCTTTGTGCCTTTCAGTGTCGAGGGGTTCGTTACTTCGTACTTTGGAGCCGCTTACGCCTTCGTGGTCTTTCTGATCTGGAAATTTTGGAAAGGGACCAAGTTTGTCAAATTTGCCGAAGCAGATTTGGTGAGCGGTAAAGCCGAGATTGATCAGGAGTGCAGGATATGGGAAGACGGTGGGTTACAAGAAGCTCGTCGTACCGAGCTAGCAGAGATGAATTTCTTCCGGCGAACCTGGGAACGAATTTGGTGAAATTTTAGGTCCTGGATTAGTATGCTCTCAGATTCCATCTAAGTGATTGGTTATGAGTTACAACAGCGATAGCAAGGTACAATGGTTGGATCACCCCCATATTGTGGTATCTACTATGTAGTGGAGGAGCTCAAGCCTTATCTGTGCGTGAACCATGGACATAAGCCCAACAAGCGCAAACTAGAAATACTCCCTCCGTAGACATGAAATGGCAGAAATTTGAACAGATGGGACAACTCAGCACGCGGCCACAGGGAGTAATTGTAATGAGATTTGTCCGATGTCATTTCCTACAAATGTAGGTCAGCTTTTCAACCTCTAAAGGACCACCGCCATCGTCACGCCTCGATTTCAGCGCGCCCAACAAAGTCTGGACAAAGTCGTAAGATTCAAGCGCTGTTCAAAAAGCGCGCAATTTCCTCCCATGAACCAAACATCAAAGTGGAAACCTCCCTACCTTTCCATGGATCATCAGGCTATCAGGGTCTGCGCGCTTGCAAAATTTGAGTCAATATACGCCCCAAGCATCTGGACGCACAGGCCTGGGATTCAGACTGCAACGACTGGAATTTGCCGACTTTCCCACTCTTTGGCGAGCAGAAGCCAGTCTCGATGCGAACTTTCCCACAGTGTCTGATGAAAGGCTGAGATATTTCTGTAGTGTCGGAATCGAGTGTTTTCGGTTATGGAGTTCGAAAGCCTGCTCACCATTTGCATCCGCTCTACGTTCGGCCAGCTGCAAATGCCAGCGATGAGAACCGGCCAAGGCAGATTGTATAGTGCAGACTCAAGGTCTTCAAAGTTACTCAGCGCTCGGAACAGTCTGAGGACATGGTATTCTTCATCACGATGGTGGTTGGGTATACTGAGGCGCTTCAAAGCGTACAGAACACCGGCATGGTGGTATACCTGGACCAGGCGAACAAAATCGTCGTCGGTGACAATATTGCAAGTTCTGTTGTCTTCGGCTGCTGCCGCAAGGGTGGATGCTCGTGCAAGCTCGAACCGATCTTCGATTTCATTGATGTTTATCTGCAAGTCCTGGACGGCACTACATTCTCTCCGTACGGACATGGTTGTAATGTCATGGATGATCAGCAGAAACTTGCTGAAGAGGAGGCTTCTGTACTTTAAATCCGGCACCACGGCCTCCACTATGTGCTCTGCATCAAACATTGTGGTGCATGTCAGGACGTCATGGATGGATGCTTGGTTTCGTAAGAAAGAGAACAGTTCCTCATCTGATGGGCCTCGAAACAAGATTGACTTTATCAAAACCCTCACAGCCTGCCGGTGGATTTGAGCCGAAGGGAGCTCTGAGTATAATAGCGAATGGTTTTTCAAGATCAAGGCAGCAGCGAGGACGGCCTCATTCGTGTCGGCGGGCTCACTGCCACAAGGGGTACCTTGTCCATCCGAGCCATCCTCTATCATGTTTCGGACACGGTCCGTAATGATTTGGAGGGCATCTCTGCATGCGGCGCGAGAGATTACATGATCTGCGATTCCTTCATCGCATCCATGTGCAGCAGCAATGGCTATGATTGCAGATTTTAAGCCTTTCTGCGTATCAGACAATGGGACGACCAGTCTTCTATACTCATTGCTTTCAGATTCCCGCCACATCATGGTAGGAGCAATCCTGGTGGCAAATTGTGCAACGAGGCGCTCTGTCAACGGAATGGGAAGTGTCTCCAGAATCGTTGTAGGCGACTGGTCCCGATTTGGTCCCTCTACTGACGAAGACGTTGAGCTTGCAGACTCGGGACTTTGAACAGACACGCGATGGTCTGCTAGGCCGGGCCGCTGCACTAATGCACTTGATTTGGCCTTGTCTCTTCTTGTCGGGGAATTGGCCCATCGGAGGTTAATTCCATAGCCTGGACAGGGAAGTCGTTTCGTGTCGCATTTAGTACAGGTTGGCAACGTGCGGTCACATCGAATCCGTCTGCGGTTACAATTACGGCAGTCTTCCTGCCGGTTAGCATCTCCAATATAGCTTGCGAGATTGGCTAGGTATTACCCTTTTCGGCTAACCCGAGACTCTCTGTTGCCATTACGAGTGCGCATATGATATCGATCGTTCCATGGTCCGAAGATTGAGCTGGGAGAAGAGAGCTCGCTGGAAGCTTAGAGTGACGATTTCCCTTCTCGAGGTGCGATTCATGTGGAACTCCTCTAGTTACCAGGCCCGTTTTGAATCAGGATTCGAGGACGCGGATAATGCCTCTTCACTCCTCTCTCGATGTCTGCGAAGGGCTATTGTTCGTCAAATCCGGAAAACTTAGCGATTAGCGGCTAAGTCGATGCACTCTCAAATGCTACGATGTGATTGCAGGGTGAGACTCTACCCCGCCAGCATGAATTGGATTTGGTTTAGGTGCTCACCAAGGTTGCCTAAAGCTGCTTGAGCTTTGAATTGACTTTCTGATCATTGGTGTGTGCCTGTGGACTCCTCCTTGTCGTATCTTCCTGTTATCTGGATTCTGGACACCAAACATCACTACTCTCAAATAGGGACTGTTTCTGAGGACACCGCCAAGAATCGAACCGGTTGAATAGGGAAGTCTTGCCGTTCGCCTTATCAACCACGGTATGCACTTTATTAGTCTCTTTACTTTGGTACACACTGCAGGTGTGTTGAGGAAGCAGCTAATCCCTCAGGAGTCGGGCTAGAGAGCATGGCAGCGCATTTATAATATGAGGTTTGAAGACGCGCTGGCATCAGAAGGCAGCGGGCTACTGCATGTCTCTGCGCTTGGGAGGAAGGGTTGCCCTGGACATAGTTCGTGTCCTCCCTAGCCGAAGCAGTGTTCTCAGACACCCGTCAAAAAAAGGGCTACGTAGGCACGTGATTCGGTTGAATTGCCTTTCCGGTAACATACAGCACAAACTTTGATACCTTTGCGTCCCACGCCCGTCCTAGACAATGACCGTCTGGCTTGGAATTTGAGATAATGAATTGACCCTTACATCCGCTACTCGCCATCGATCCGTGACAGACGCTGAATATATCCATGAACTGATCATGGTTGTGGCCCGCGATCTGCTAAGTACTGACTCAGAATACTATCAGTTGCTTAGACTTGCTCACACGTCCACTCCAAGCAGGTCAAATCTTGAGAGCCAGAGCTAGCTGCAGGCCGTCTCTACCAACCCGATCAATTACTGCGATGATGAACATCTTCCAGCATGTTACTGCCCCCACGTAGTCGGCGCATTTTGAAGAAGACCAGTCAAGGCAACACCGCTTCTGATGCAGCCAACCACGAGCGTTCTCGTGGTCGGCCCATGAAGAGGGCATCTGAGCTCAAGCCCCACTCGAACATTCAGAGACAACGGGAAAAGCTCATACGTGGGAACTTGATGGCCGATATTGCTGATACTCGACAGCCGTACCAGCTCTCGGACTTGGAAACCCTGCCTGTAGAATTAATTCAACAGATCTTTTTCTTTTCCCTTGAGGTGAACTTGCCGCGAGCCTCGCCACACATCTCCGATTTTCTATCAGATCCATCAATCTACTCGGCTTTAATTTCATTCGCTTACTTCGACGATGACGGGGAGAGTCCAGTTGAGACGCAGCTTTTTCTACCTGCACGATACTTGCAAGTCAGCCTTGAGGACAAGATCCGACTACAGCAGGGAGTGATGAGCTGTCGGTGGTACACACTCGATTTACTAAAGTCATGCATGCGCACCCTCAGTCAACTCCAAATGGCTCAGGCCTGGCACCGTGAAAGCAAAGACGAGGCGGAGCTCAACATACCCGAACATCCGAAGGAACTACGCATTCCGCAATCTTCAAGCCCTTCCGCCCTTTCCATCGCCCGACTCCCTCCGTCTATCGCCAACACAGAGGAGCTGGAAAACCACTTCATGGCCAAGCTTCCGCCCCCAGCCAATGGAGATCCGCTCTCAACCAGCGACAACCTGCTAGCCATCGACCAGAATCCTCGCCAGAGCCCCGGAATTGGACCTACAGGCCACGAAGGCTATCTCCCACGCATTATAGAATGGGAAAGTACTGTGGACAAGAATAAGCAACTGCATAAGACCGGAAGCCACCAAGTCAGCATCCTTGCAGCACGAGCCTTCTCAGACTATGTCCTACTGGGGAAGCCCTCGTGGACGGACTCCAAGCTGGAGCTCCTGATGCTCCTACGACAAGGCGCGTGGATGGTCAGCCCAAGAGAATTGCATTTCTCAGCAGACGCGCTCTACGAAGGGATGGCATCAGCGATCAAGACACAGAACTCAAAAGCCCTTCTCGTCCTTCTGGAGTTCCATCATGGAAGCATGCAAAACTGGAGCCACGAGGAAAAGCTGAAGACCTTGAACAATGCTGCAAAGCGATATCTCACAATCCCATTCGTGAGCCCGATCCCACTCAGCTTGTTTCACCTAGCATGCGCACAGCCATATCCAGCCTCGTCTCAGCTGCTGTCTCTCTTGATCCGCGAGGGCATCGACAGCATCCCGGCCGAGGACGTGGTCTTGACGACATGGGCGGTGCGCCGCAGGGCCGACGGGATCGCACGCTTCTTACTCCAGCACATGGAAGGGTCGCACGACTACGGCCTCCCACGAGACTTGTTGCTATTCAACGGCGGCGCACTGACTCGCCGCCACACAGGATACCCTTTTCCCGGGACTTCATTTAGGAGTCAGATTGGTTACTTCGAGGAAACTCGGGTTTGAGGGTTTAAGGTTGTTGCACAACTCATTTCTACGTGCTTTGCACAATGTGCAGGTGCCATATCCGGGGTGGGTGGTGCATGTTCGAAAATCCGAACGAGTGGATCACACTTCGCTCTGTGATATACCAGCCATCGATTGTAGCTTGGTGAGCAGCTGGCCAAGAATAAGTCTGGACTGGACAACAACATCAACAACAATAACAACCACAATAAGAATGGGTTCTGATCGGTTCAGGTTCGCTTCTAATCGGAACTGTCGTGAGGTCCTCGAACATTTCATTTTCTATCCCGTTGTTTCTCGACCATATGGTCACATAACAGTTCCCAATGTTGAGCTGCAGGCGTTCAAGCTTGTTGAAAAGGACGTGGCCAGCCATCGTGTCGTTCCACAATCCTGGATTGCCGCATCAAGGTTCTCCGGGCCAAATGCTGTCTGCGATATTCCTGACCAGCTTCAACTTATTGATCATGTCGTCATGCTGGACCGCATTCCCACTGCTGTGACTTGCAAAGCCACACTGAGGGCTGACACCACAACGCTTCAGTGCCTCCTCTTCCGATTCGCCGGTTCCCTTAGCCATCCATTTCGCTGCCTCCTTAACCCGAGCAACCATCTCAGCTTCATCCTCCATTTTGGGGAACTTGCTGGTCACGACCCCCAAGATCACGTTCTTATTCTTGGGGAGATACTGCAACGGCTCAAAGCCACCAGCCCGCGGCGTGTCGTACTCGAGATAGTAGGTGTGCATGTTGAGTTTTTGAAACAGGATGGTCGCAATCCGATCGTAGCCTCCTTCAGAGAAATGCCGTGAGTTGACGAAATTGCCTCGACAGAGGTGGACGCCAACGTGCATGTCGGTGGGAATTTTGGCGACGCAGGCGTTGTATAGATCAATATATTTCTCAAGCAGCTGGTCGGTTGAGTATGTGTTCAACGGATCTTTTTCCCAGCCCGCAATCATCGCCTCTGAGCAGAAATCTGGAGGGTGAGAAAGAGATATTAGCCTCGGCGATCTGGGTCGCTGAATGTCCAGGGGGGGGGAGTTCTTATGTGCAACTAACACGCAAGATTTGGGTCATCAAACTGCACGTTTCTCAACCCGTGGTCGTATAGAATTCTCAATTCTTCCTGGTAAGCCTTTGCGATGTCCGCGAAATATTCATCATCGTTTTTATAGACATCCTTAGGATACGCCTTGCCCTCCTTATATCTAAGATGATACCAGTTCGGTGCCGCAAGCGTCAGCTTCAAGTCCTTCCGTTTGGACTCGGGCACCAGGCCCTTCAAATAGTCGAACTGATCGGTATATGTGCTGCCCTTGTGTTTGATCTTGCCTGTGCACAGAACCGTCTCACCGGGCTTGTAGCCCGCTTCGGTAAACGCAGCGATATCTGGGATATACATCCTGAAGAGGTCGGCATCTGGAGTTGCGATTTCGGTCATGCCTTCAAGACCAGGCCAGAAGGAGCCCCAGAACATATGACGACGGTACTCGCCGTCGGTAATGCCGTGGAAGCCCAAGTCAAGCTGTGTCTTCACAATATCCTGCACGTCTGTGTCTTCAACCTTTCTCAGGTTGTCTTCCGTCGCCTTACCTGCTTCCCACGCATGGCGGGTGTCGAGGAGGTTCGAGGTGCGCAGGAGCGAGCCCAGGTGCTCAGCCCGGAAAGGCGGTTGACTGTGACGAGGGCTCATGGTGATCAAGTCTTTCACGCAATTGGGGAATCAGGGCAAGGGGGGTGAGACAAGGTAGTTCAGACTGAGGATATCGACAAACCAGCTTTCCTGTCCAGTGTTCGAGGAGACACCTGAGCATTTTTTGGAGGGACAAGAAGTCCTTTAGAGCATCTGTCAGTCCCTGTACCCCTCGTTTTGCCAAATTTGCTCCAGATCCCCACTGCATCGACGAAGCCATTTGGCACTGAAACTCAAAAGCGACGCTACAGGGCGATACAAATACAACAGATCAGAGCCATTGGTTCCATGGGGAGTGGCATGGTGGAATGAGTGCGCTGATAGGGTGGTGTGTTCCTCCAGCTCTAGAGACTCTCCTGGAGGTGGCTTCAAAGAGGGGTAATTCCGTACCTAAGTACCATTAGAATGGACTCAGCATGTATCCGTCAACGCTTGGCTTAGTGGTGCAGCATTCCAGCTACCCCGCCATCCCACTCCCTCACACGTCACCTTAACGATGACTAAGCCACGTGACCGTGAGACCCTGCTAACCCTTTTTGTCTGCTTGGCTCCCCCGCGTTCTGAGACATTTTGTGGCGATGCTAACTTAGGCACCCTCAGCCTTGGACTTTCACCTACCCCTCGACCGTGGATGCTTCAAGGTTTACATCTCGAAGTCAATTCCCTCAGCCATAGTAGAATTCGAGGACGACTCAAAATTTCGGCTGGCTTTATAAACAGGCTCGAATGGCGTGCAACAAGCCCATGGGAATAAGCTACATTTCCAAGTATCGAACTCACCGACTACCGTTTGCTCCACTCGCCACCACTAACCACTCTTTCGGATCTTCCAGACGGTCTAATTGGAAGTCCTTTTTGAACCCAGAATTACGAGCCTAACGGGCGGGCTTGTAGATCGACATGGAGTTTCTCGAACTTCCAAACGAGATTCTGTCAAGGATCATCTCATTTCTTGATGCACCTAGTCCCTTTGATGACAACTTACTCCAGAAGCCTGTCTTGAACTGGCCCGAAAATGGATCTCAGGCACAAGGCTCGGAAATCAAAGGGCGAAGAACACTCAAGAGCCTATCAGCTTCAAACAAGTTGATGCGTTCCCTCACGCTGCCAGCTTTGTTCAATCATGTAATCCTGGATCCTGTTAGGCTGAGCGACTTTTTGGCATTCCTACGGCAGAATGATCTTCAGCAGCGAGTATCCAGTATTGTCGCCGTGGTTTCAGGCCACTATAATCACGTTCACCCTGCATGGTGGGCTCGACTGCTCAACGAGGTGCCCGCTACTCGTTTGAGCATCATTGCTGCTCCACATATATTGGCGGAACTCACAGGGGTCTCTGCCTGGAGCACAGATGCCTGGGCATTTGATATACCATATCAAATTCTCAGTTTTGATCAGTCACCAGAAGCTACGAGGTATAAAATTGACTATGAGGATCTCCCCAACTTCCTCGATGCTCGTCCATGGAAAACCCTGACCGTTAACGAAGGATCGAGCGTGCTAGCATATACCACGTACGAATATTTTTTCAGGAGAACCCCCTCCCTGCTTTCCGCACTGTCTCCAAGCGGCTCGACTTCAGGAGACTCATTGTTCTCAAAATTAACAACTTTTCAATACGTGGCGATCTTCCCCTTTTATAATCATGTCGACGAGGTTCTCAAATGCATACAGAAAATGACTCGGCTCGAAAGGCTGTCGCTCAAACTATGCCCGGATGCTGGCAGTACAATTTTGCACGACGAGGTCATAGCCGCAGGCAGCCACCTCGATATCAACGACCCTTGGAACGAATGCGACACCTCGTGGAGACTGATCGCCCACAATGTTGCGGCACTGACTAGTGTTGGTCCTCTTCGAGAGTTGCATATGAGTGACGTACAAATAGAAGGCGTCCGTGACTCCTTGGAATTCACGCTGAATAGAATCCTGAAGCAAAATTGGACATACAGTGGCGAAGGGACAGGATTGTGGCTTCGCAACCATGATCAAATGCCACCTAGAAACCGTTCAACGAACTAGGGGAAGCTGTCTCACCCCTATCTTTACGCTCGACTGCTTAGAGGGTCGGTATAAAAAGATATGGGGAGCTGTTCCGAAGATCTGTTTGAGTTGCTGACATCTCGATGGGCTCCCGCTATATGATCATGCATCAGACAACGCAACGGATACATGGAGTGCAGATCAAAGTCTCGCCCTGGCCAAAAGTCCCTTCAAATTTCCGCAGGAATGATGCCCTGAACGAAGCAGGACCAGGTTGCCGAATATTATGAATTATGTCTCTTCCTTGCCATTAGTCAATACCACAACAGCAAGGCCGTATACACACGTTCATGTTCACTCTATTGTCAAATAGCCCTTCCCGAAATATTATCTTGGGTCTCTAGAAGCGAACGGACACCAAGCCGGACAGGTACGTCAGGCTTGCCTACATTATTAATATGAAAATGTCGTGGAATGCACACCCAAATCGCATTAGACCGCGCGCCTCCCTCCAAGCAAGGAGTTGTAATTATATCATGGCTCAGACTATTTTGCGATGGCACTACAGTAATCGATTCAATCTGGTGCCAGATGGGGCAAATCTTGTTCAAGATATGCACGAACCAGGTGGTGAGGAGAAAACTTCCGCGCCGATGAGGGGCTGCTTCAATTTGCACCACAGATCAACCAACCAGACTGCGCTGGAGATAGATTTCCTGCCGCTGGTGCTGGGGGTGGCATTCAAAAGGTTGGGCATGGGCATGGGGGCATCTGAGTCCGAATCTCGAGTCCGGGCCTAAGTTGATTCTCCCCCTCTACTTAGGCTTCGCTCTCAAGAACCACTCAACAGTGTGGGATCGAATAACCTTTTGGCTACTTTAGGGGGTGGTAGTGCGACAACCGCAACCTTCCAACGTTTTTCTTATTCTACACACACCTTCCGCGGGTGATCGCGCCTTCAAATCCGCCCACAATCGAACCACTTCCGATGTTTTCTTTACATGCGTATAGCTGAAACCCGCATCGCTCATAGCTACATGACATCGTAGAAACATGTCATTAGGGCTGCAAGAATGCCCTCATCTGCGAAGAGCCGGCTCCTTAGACCGGCCAAGGAGGGGCAACCGCCCAAAGCTCCAACCATGCGAAAACGACAGCCCAGTGCCCGGATATCAGCAGCGTGTGAAGCATGCAAGAAGCGCAAAACAAAGTGTACTGGAGGCCCTCCTCCTTGTCAACTCTGTCAATCACTTGGAACAGAATGCGTGATAGATCTGACCCTCGATATGCGACGACGCGCAGCCCTCCAACGGACAGTCGATGAGTCCAAGTCATTTCAGGATACCCTGAATAAATTGATTGATTGCATACGCGATGAAGCATCACCCAGATTCGAAACTCTTGTTGAATATGTTCGGGGTGGAGCATCCAACCAGGATGTCATCGACGCTGTACAACATCCTCACGGAGTCCTCGAAGATAATAGCGACAATACCTCAAGCTTACACGACGGTATACACGAATCTCAGTCGCCACCGAATGGACCGGTAGATGATTCGAGCGGACCACAAACCCAGATATCTGGAGAAAACTTCTCTAACGGTAAAGAAAGGCATATGACTGAACAAATATCCATAGGCATTCTCCCAAGCCAGGAGTCCGAACCGATAGCAGACATATCAGCTCTTCTATCTAAATTGAAGATCTTGCCAACATCCGACGGTGAGCGTCTACTTCACGAACTCTTGGCAACCAACAGTGGCCGCACCCAGTACGATGCGGGCTATACTGCTGCGCAACATGCGCTGGATAACTTTAGTCGAAGTGCAGTGGCTCCGTCAAGCACAGAACGCTCCCTGTGGCACCCTGCTTTACAAGTACGCTCAGAGTCGGTTTGGACTCGAGACCAACGACAGGTATGTCTAGGCTACGTGGCATTGACATAGACTTTCTCAGCCGAGTAGTGAGCCTCTCCTCATACTACGTGAGAGCGGCTATCATGTCTGGAAATGCTACTCACTTGGTCACTTGCTCAAATGAATAAATGATGTAATGGCTGATGCGTTTATTTATTAGCATGGGGAAAGCGGTCCTTTTCAACGACGTTATTCTGAGGTAGCACCGGTGGTTGGCGCTCCTGAACAGTTATCCTCGGCCAATTCCTCAAATCCACGATCACCAGCGTCTCGCGCAGAGCCTCCTCCAGCACTAAACACGTCCCGCCCGTGGCTACCATCTTTGCAGTCTCCTATCTCACCCTATGTTGAATTTACTAGTGTCTCACCGTTGAAGTATCCGGTGGGCTATGCGTGGGACTTGAGCGTGGCCCAGGAAGCTCAAATGACCAGGCTCAGAATACCGGTCCATCTCGTCCTTCCTTTGACAATTCCTGATGATTCACTGCTCAGTAATATGTACAGCAATTATGTGGAAGGGGCACGACACCTACTGGGGACAGGGCGCCCACTCTCGGAAATTGTGGGCACGGGCGACGGGTTCTCTATAGAGCTGTTCTTCCGGCCCCGTACTGAGACTGACGGCTTCGACTGTGCATCGTGGGCCTGCGAAGTTTGTCGGGCTCTCGCAGGATTAGACGACTCCGTGCGCCTCGCAACTGCATACTTGCTCACATGCATGATGCGGGTAAGCTAAATTGTGTTCTCGCCCGAAAACGTAAGGAATAGTGGCTGACCCCCGTCCCACAGTGGCTGCTGGCACCTACCCAAGAGAATTATACCAATTTACCCGACATAATGAAGCCGACACCATCCCAGCGGATGATTCCTCACATTGGCGCGATCGAAATGCTGCCCTTGTAAGTATCCCTCTCAGCTAAGTGACAAGTCTTGAGCTCATCTAGCAAAATCGCGATTGGGTTCTGATTAGACGTAACTAGAGGCCCTCTACGAGATGCACTGATATACCATATGCGTGACTGGCTATCGTTTGTTAGCAAAGACACATGGTCGATCAACTGGCCCTTCGATCAGCACGCAGCCATCGAGCAAGATCCCGTGACGAACACTAGAAGTCTGACACCCAAGTTCATCGAGCACATCCGCAACTACGAGAACTGGAGCGTCAGTCGTCAATTTCTACAAGCCTTTCCAGAACTCACGGGCCGAATCCGGGTCCACGATTGACGTTCTCATCCCAGAATCCTACGGTCAGGGATGAGGGCCCATCACGGGGCTCCGGGAGTCGTTCCAACATGACCAACAATGTCAGGTTGAGAATGATGGATGATGGAGTGTGTCTCAGACATGACGGGTTTTCGATGGAAAAGCAACACGTCACATCACCGACACGAAGCCAATGGAGCGACCCGGAAGGGATGGAGAAGTTACGAGTCCAAACAACTCAGAAGTGAGCGCACCCTCTTCAGAGTTGAGGGGTCTGCACCATCTAGCACGCACAGCCACAATTACCAACAACCACAACCACAACCACAACCAGAATGATAGCAAGACGAAAAATGGTCTTGTGATCATCACTCCCAGGGGGTTTTTACGAGGCAAAAGTTTCGAAGGCTCCGAGAGAACGACACCCAGCCAACCACTCGATGAGTGCCGGTGACTCGCACGAGACAGTAATTGTAAAACATGAGGAGGAAAGAGAGTACCGGGCCATGGATGGTTACGAACCCCCCTTAGACGGCAGCGATGGACAGGCTCGTAAAGATTAGTCGTTCGACAGGTTCCTTGTACGCCGTAGTAATGTTGAAGGGGGCAAGGGAGACTCGAGACTCACTCAGTCGAGCCGGCTCGGCCGAACAAAACCGCCACACCTATTAATTGATCAACAGAACCATCATCCTGGTTTTGGCTGCGCCTCAGGCATCAATTCCAAAGACCGTCACCTGACCCCGACCGATGCGTCATATCTCGCCAAGCCAGCCTCCGCCAAGCCGGCTAATGGGCCCGGGCTTTTGCATCTCGCAGTTTCCAGACGAAACGATTGGGTGGCGAAAATCCCGAGGTCTTCGAGTATTATTAGGTTGTGGCCTCCCCCAAAGGCAGCGAACGAGGGGAGGGGTTGGAGCCTTGGAACTCCAAAACTCGAACTCCCAAAACTCCAAAGTCCAAGTTTTTGGTGTTGATCCCCCCTCTCCCACAACAGGTTATTTATTGCCTCAGGCGGCGAAAAACATGAGGGAGTTCGTTACATACGAGCAATTAGTGAGTCCAGAACACTGGGCGGGAAGGAGGGGAGTACGCGACGCAGTGCTGCCTCTGCCTCAGCCTCCAGCCTTCAGGCGGATGGATGCAATGTTCGAACGCGACGCAAAAAGCCAGCCGCCTCGGTTCGCGAATCTTCGCCTCTCCGCGCCACCCCCCCTCGTATACTTGTCCTAGATCGGCGCCGATGCCAGGCGCAGGCGCAGGCACCGCACCGCAACCGCAACCGCGTCTTCGTTCGCAGGACATGAGTGAGAACTGAAGGGACAGAGTACGGAGTTGGGTTGGTCCTTGCGATGGATGGGCTTGTTGAAGGTCACAGATTGTGGAATTCTTGCTGCCTATGCCTGCGTGTGCCTGTGCCTGTGCCTGTGCCTGGCAAGGGAAAGCGAAAGCGAAAGCGATGGACGAGAACGAGTCATATACGAACACGGCAAGGCACTGCGAGGCAGGCAAAAAAAGCCGAAAATCGAGGGATCAAGGAGTCATACAATGGCCTTTGGCTCGATGGCCTATTGGCCAGCGGCGGTCTTTCTCATTATCCTATAATAGTGGAGTTCGCTTCCATTCTAGAACACAGTATCAACTAGTGTATCAAGTACATCAGAGTTTGACTCTTTGCCATCCAGCGTGAGTGAGTGAGTGATCGATCGATTCCCTTTCCCAACTTTAAACCCTTCGAGAGATATCGGTGTTATTGCCCTTTCGTCCTCATGACTTGGCGCCTGCGCTGAAACAACCCCCCAGCCTCCTCCTAATGCATGTTCCCCCTTTCCGTCCTTCTTAACTCCGACCATTCTGTAGTAGTAGCAACAAAAACAAATTCATCAAGACATAAGGAAAACTCCAAAGAGAGGGGGAGTTTGAGTGTGAGTGATTGGGAGAGGCGAAAAAAAAAAAATAAAGTATTGTCGCATTGACATCGCATTGCAGTCGTGCTCCTCTCGTGTTCATGCCGCGCTCTTGCTCAGATTCCAAAAGATCTGACGCCATGTATTCGTATCATATCGTTGATTCATTGATTCGCTGGCTTGCGTCGGTGGTTTGTTTGTTTCTTCTTTCGTTCGTTGTTTCTGGTTGGTTCTCCTTGGTTCTCTCTTTATCCACCACCTCCCCCAGGCAGCCTCGGTTGGATGACGCCCACTCCGTAGACAGTCTGGGGTGGCAAGGCACGTAGGAGGTTCTGCAGCCTGTGCAATTCCGTTGCGTGGCGGACAATGATTTCATCCTTCCGCTGGATCTCTGCTCGGAGCCACCGAACCAATTCGCTCTCAGGTAGCACGGCCACAGGGCCAGATGCGTCCATCGCCACCGAGGAGGCAGATGGCATCGAATTGAGAGCCGTGGTGCTGGCGATTTCAGGCTCCAGCCGATGATGACGGTTTTGCTGTTGGGGAAACTCGTCGATCGTCGTTGCCGAGGAGATTCGTCGTCGCTTGAGCTGTGGTTCTCCTCCTCCTCCTATCCGCTGATGCTGCTGACTCAAGATTGTGCCTGGAGGAGCCTGCGAGGAGCCTCGACGTGACGACGATGCGCGATCTGACATCTCCTCCAGGTGGCGACGCCGCTTGTGCTCCTCTAGGTTCTCCTTCCTCGTAAACCCGGTGCCGGAGCTCCGATTGCAATTTGGGAAGGGGCAAAACAGTGGCTGCTTCGTCGACAGGTGCATTTTGTGAACCTCGCGCTGATGCCTAAGGAGGCCGCCTGAGTAGGTGAATCCTGGGTTGAGCTCGCAGCCTGCTTCACGACACTTGTAGGGACGCTCGTGACGATCCATGTGCTTGTTCCATTCACACACTCGCTTGAAGGTCTGGTTCTTCCCTGTGCAATTCACGTGGTCGCAGTACATTTGGTTGTGTTCGTTCCGCGGAGGTGACCGGGCCCGTCGCACCGCGCTCTGGACTCGGTTTGATTTCGTGTTGATCAGTGGTGGGATATCCTCGTCGTCCGCCATCGTAATATGCGACGTCTTGGTCTCTGGCGATGTATGAGTAGATGCTAATGAGCTTTCACTGGGTGGTGAAAATCGATAGTCGTTGTTCCGTATGATCATTGTGGTGATGGTTGTTGTTGTGGTAAGATGATGTGGGGACCTCTGTGAGTTTGAGGTGAGTTACGAATGGATTGGGTTGGCGATTATGTCAAGTCAAGGCTTGCCAGTTTGCAGTACCTGAGGTAGAAAAGAGAATATAGGTACTTCCATTCCTGGGCCAGGGAGGGCAATGTATATATTTAGGCGGGCGTAGCCTACAAGGGTCTGCCTGGGCTTGCAAGGCTGTGTATGGAGTAGCGCTCGAGCCGACTCAAGGGAGAAGGACTCATCACACACCGTCTTGGCAAGTAGTAGATAAGCCACCTCAGGTATCAGACAGACCGAGAGTCGAGGACGAGCAGGCAGTCAAGACGCCACATGAGGCAACATCGAACGCCAAAAAGGGTCGAGCACAGACGGTTGGAAGCTAGTGTCGATAGATATATACTTCCGGAACGGCGGCCTGCTGGAGTTTGCTGCCTGATGCCAAACAAGTACGAGGTGCAGAGTTGGAAGCCTGCATCACTCCAGTTAGTTGGGTAGCTAATGAATTAGCCTGGGATGGAATAGGAATCAAGAGTCCAGAACGGAGTCCTGAAGCAGTTGAGACTGGAGAGAGAGTCGGTGGTGGGTGTCCGCTTTCTTTCGTTCAAGTTACTCGTCTGGCACTTCAGCCAAGGCGCACATGATCACCGCCAGCCGCGTCTTCCAGGCCACAAGACCCTCAATGAAGAAGTGAGTCACTCGACGTTATTGGGCGGACAGGGCAGCTCCTCGCCTAAAAAAGATATGGGGCCACGACTCTAGATGGACGGTATGACCGGTTTTGCTGTTTCCAAAGGTGCCAGCAAGAATGAATCCCACAGCAGTGAACAGAGGTGCCACAGGGGACACGATGCAAGGTTGGGCCTTAGCCTAGCATTCCTTAATGCACATCAGCGCTATAGCACCAATCGACCACAGAGTCATAGGGACTTCCGGCATAAGCAATGCGTATTGTGCCTGATCACCCCCCCTGACTGTGTTTCATGTTCCGTTCCTCCAAAGCTGATTTGGGTTTGGATACAAGCTCCCCCATGATTCATGGCTCTCAGAGTCAGCTTCGGTTGGTTGCCATTTCAGGCATCAACAAGGCGGGAAGGCGGAACCTAGCCCCCATACTAAGAATCCAGTGCAAAGTAGCGTCCAAGAATAGCTAGGACATGGATTCCAGCATTTCCAGGTCCTCGTAAACTCGTGCACCGAGGCGTAATCAAGATAGGAATTCTTACGGATGACGTTCCAGCTATTCGTGGTCGAACTCGTCAGAGCTTCTTGCAATTTGGAAGCATCGAGGAGAAACCCCTCCTAAGTGAGGCGCAGTTCATCCGCGGGCGATTCTGCCAGCGAATCCTGAGGGAACGCTCGGGTACATTGTAAACACGGGGAATGCTCCATAAGGACCGGAGCTCTCAAGTCCCGCACGCCAGAGGCGTTTCAAAGCTTGAAAGTTGAGCACAATTCACCCAGCATCGTCGTCCGATATCGAGGACGTTGAAGTGGTTGCACAGTTGTGAAGGATATGCAGCCACTTCCGACAATCCTTGCCACGTTCAGCCAGAGCGATGCTTGCTTATCTTAGCTCCACGTTGCGACTCGCCACAGTCGCCAGTCGCCACTGACGCGGCTATCGCGGAGTGGCTTTGCGATGGTACTTAAAGCCCATTAAACCCGTCTGCATTGCATTAACAGCCGTCTACATTATGCTCATATTAAATTGCCAATGCCAGTATTACGTAGCCGGACCACGTCGTGGTTGCGAAATATACGCATCCGGAATTTGATCGTAAGCTCGTTGGGGGTGGCGGATGCCCGAAATTCCAGGCCCAAACGCGTCAAATTGTCCGAGCGTTGCTTAGCCAGTCTAACTAGGCTTGGTGAGGGCCTTTTTTACGAGCACATCTGTAACCACATTATTGTCAGGGGGAATACGTTGCAACGGAGTCGTCTGCTGCTGGTGGCACTGGTTGTAGACGATGCCATGATCAATACTCATCCTCTCATCATCTCAAAGTTTGGAAAGACACAGTCCTGGTTTGAGGAAGCCCCAGTCTGATGACTTCGCCTCCTTTCGGGGCCCAATGTCCTGCTTCTCTGGAGCTTAAAGCCAGTGTGGACGCGGCTTCATGGGGATGGTAAGGTAGATATCGTCTCCACATGAAAAGAGGGAGGCCCTGAGTCGTAGATGTTTTTGCGAATTATTATCCATCAGTAAGTCCTTCCCATGGCCAGCAATTCCGAGGTCTTCAGCCATACAACCAAACTGGATCACTTAATCACAGGGCTGTTCGCTTGGGCAAGGGTACCTGCAGAACGATCTATGCAGCTTTTCAAGGTGAAGCATGAGCACAGAATCACCAGCCCTGTGAGCCACTGCTGGGAAGTCTGAGTTCAAGCCCTTGCCGCCCAGTAGTTGTCTCTCTTGGAGGGCGCGGTGACTCTTTCGAGATTTTCTCACCATTTCATTCTTCACCTCGATTTGAGAGCCCAAGCAACCGTGCAGATATCCCTTTGAGGGGGGGCATCGGGACCTATCAGGTGGCATGCTCAATGAATAGATCCCAAGGACACCGAACATCAGGCAGCATCTCCCTCGATCTGAGTGGTCATTTAGGGTTTACTTCTGGCCTGCAGAGCGTCCTCACAACAGAGAAAGTGCAGCGCTAACATACCTAGGCAGGCTGCTGGGATGAACAACCTATGAGCTTCAGCCATGTCCGAAGATCAAGCAACTTTGCCTGTATATCTGGCAGCATTAACAAGGCAACGTGCGGTCCCTCTGAATGGTGCAGTGGTGTCCTAAAGCTCTGGTTGCCTCGCATCGACCCATGATTGTTTGTAGGCACCAGGAATGCTGGTTTGAAATCTTCCAGCCAACACACCGTTGAGCAATCAGCCGGCCGATAGTTGTGTTGAACACTGCGCACCTGACCCTTCAGGATCTAGGCAGGTCCGATTGTCCGATAGGCAATGTTTATGTCCGAATATCTGTGTAACGACCCAGTGCCACAGGAGTGTACAATCTGTCGGACCCTTCGCAATGAGTCCGTATCCTACTCAGGATTCTCCTGGACGAAAGCGGGATCAAAAGCTGCCCAACTTGCAAGGCAAAGATGGTTCGACTTGAAGATCGAAAATCGTCTCGAGCCTTGGATACACATGGGAATGTGATTGGGGTCGTTACTTTGCCGATCATTGATGGCTGAGTCAAACTCACATGTTACAGCATTGCAAAACGAGTGTTGTCTGGAATTGAGGGCCACGTGATGAAAGGCGGTCTGGCAGCCTGCACTTACTGGCGAAGCCAGGCAGCGCTCCACACCCAATGAGTCATAGTGCACACCGAGCGTGGAGGATGTGTGAGTGGAAAGTCCACATGACGACTTAGGAGAGAGGCCACAATTCCAGGGCTTGAAAAAAACTTGGAAACATTCATTAAAGGTTGGTTGGTTGGAAAGTATCTATACAGAAAGGAATACGTGCGCTAAGCCAAAGTAGGGCGCCACAACCCCAGTCGCTCTCCTGAAATCACCCTACCACCCTCAAATAGACACGACGATGGTGCCCAGTATGACTAGACCGTTTGGATCATTTGCTGAACTCGAGGATAAACATGCACTAGTCTATCAAAGAATTCGGGATGATCGGTCACGAGAACCTGAGGATCCCAGGCCATTGCGACAAAGATAGTCTCAACGCCTGACAGAACGGGCGCCATGAAGACCTTGCAGATTTGAAGACCAATCAGGAAAGCGAATGCCATAATGACCGGTGTAAAAGTCCGGCCGTCATTGTACGCTGGCTTGGTGTATTCCAGATACAGGTAAGCCAGTAAAGCGGTGAGGTAGGCGACAAACAGTGCACCCATTGAGATGACGGGACCGACCAAACAATCCGTGGCTAATGCGTCGAAGCCTCGATCCTTCATCATCTTCCATGTATCTTTTGCGGCCGCAATGTATGCCTTGCCATAAAGCGCAATATGACAAAATGCATACCTGTTGATGAACTCAACCATCCATTGCAGCATTGAGATGAGGCATCCCAAAACACAGAACATGATGGTCCCAATGATGTTACCATCTGCAGATTCTTGTTGTTGAGCAATGCTACAGGCTTGGCGAAGCATGTTGATCAGTGCGACCAGAAGGCTGCCGAGCGAAAGGGATCCAAAGGAGTAGGTCGTCGCACGCCGAAGAGCTCCAGCTGTAGCACCTTTCGGAATGCCTCCCGGCTTGCTGGCGCAGAAGTACCAACTTCCATATGTCCCCGCAATGGTTGTATGGATGGTCGCTTTGAGCCACTCCGAGATCCAATATCCAGCGAAGGTTACAAACACCACCAATCCGATGACTTTGCCACTAGAACATCCGCCGTTTGAACATGCTGGATTCGGAGTACTGGAATTGCCTGGCATGTAGGCAACATATATGGCAACAAGAGTGACCGAAAACCACGCCGATAAAGCGACAATGATAATGCCGCCGATCAGACTGGTGAGGAAAACATGGACTCTTTTCATCCGAGCGATGTCCATGGTTTGTTGCATCATGACGACAGTGAAAGGTATCCTTGGGATCCAGCTGATGAATGCGAGGATCGCGAAGATAGCAAAAATCGCAATGACTATTCCGGCAGCCCAAAGTCGAAGGTAAAGGTAATATGCAGCTGTCCCGACAGCTAGCACACAGTTGAGAATTCCAGTTATCCACACGAATTGCTTTGTGAAGGTGCGTGCAGCTAGGAAGTATGCCCATGAGACAACGAAGCCAACAGCAATGACGAAGACGAAAAGGAGGATGGTATTTGTATCCAAGGAGAAGTCATTGCTGGAACCATATATTCCTCCCCCATTAAACGAGTGGTACTTGGAATACTCGTAAAGAGTAAGACCTGAGACTGCGACAAATCCAAGAAAGGTTGCGATGAACTGTAGGGGGGTTGTTAATCACGATTCATTATCCACGAGGCGCCTGCCGAAGACATCACGCCCGTCTGGTTGCTTACCAGCAATCCTGCCCATATATCGTTGTATTTGGGCTTTTCAATCTTGAAAGTTTCCTGAAAGGTTTGTTTATTGTCCTGAGGCGGAGCGAAGTTCTGACCATATGTTGGAGGTTGTTGATTATACTTAGGTTCGGGTTGATAGGGCTGCTGCTGATGCTGTTGCTGATATTGATACTGTTGCGGAGGTGGAGCGGTCGATGGAGGAGGATAGGATTGATAACCAGTCTGTTCATATGGAACACCACCCATGTTCTGCTGTGGGTAGTTATTATTGTAATAATCGGCGGCTTGCCCTTGATGCGCCATGGCTGAAGCTCACACGCTTCCCGCGTCGCGTCGCGTCACCGAATCCAAACTATTATTGTCAAAACTGGCAGCGGTTGCCAAAGCTCAAGAGGTGATTGAGAATACTGATGCGCGGTTCCTGGGGAAAAAGGACAATAGAAGGGAGAGCAGCAAAAAGGAAGAGTCGGGTGGGTACAGTTGTCAAACAGTAATTCCAGGGCCTTGTGATTCTTGCGCGTCCTTCAGCTGGGCATGACTTCTTGAGGACGGGAGCTACCACCACGATGGACCATTATTGGACCATCTGGAGGAGATGAGGCACAGACACCCACACTGGGCCACACACAATCCAACGCGGGATCGCCTTTCCGGTTGACAAGCAGCCGAGAGGCGCGATGGGTGCGCCACCCGACGCTTAAATCGGTAGTCACCCCCCTCATTCGCCTCTGCTCCAGTTAAAGGCTCTGGGCAGGAGACTAACAGAGATGCCGCCAAGCGGCAGAGCAACAAGTATTTCACTGAACCGATCTTTCATTTCACGGAACTTTAGGCTTGGCGCCGTCCTCCTGACTAATCTGAATGTGGGGAGACGTGTAGGCGACGTGATGTGAAATTAAAATATTGGTAAGTGAAATACCTCCTTTGCCCCCCTGCCACCCAGATCTCGGGACGGGTGCCATCAAGCGACGAAACATCTGCACCAATGAGTCTTCAGTACTGACCTCATCATTGTTGTTGATTGATACAGGGGATCAACACCCGTGCCTCTCTTTGATTCAATGATGCCAGTGGCTACCTGCATGGACCCCAAACGTCATTGCCGGAAAGAAGCACACACTTGACATTTCACTGTCACCGAGCTGGCTACTTAGCTTCACCATGGAAGCCCAAGCTTCGTTATTCATACTCGCGGCAGATGTATTCTCCTCTATCTCAATTCAATATCACAAGTTATCTGGGGCTTAATTTTCATTCTTCACCACACTCACATTCACACCCATACCTGTCATGACCGTCCGCAATATCATCCAGGATCTTCTCCTCCTGGCCATAATAATTTCGTTTGTGCCCATATCAACTTGCCTCCTAGCTGTCAATTATTGCTATATTTCTCTCTTTCCTCGGTCTTCTATTCGCCGCCATCTGAGAAAGACTCCAGGGTTTGAACCTAAAACTGTCCTCCTGAGTGGTGTCAACACTCCCCAAGGTCTTCATCTGGCGAGGGCTTTTCACGATACGGGTCATGATGTTATAGGTGTAGACATGGAACCCGGCGGGATTCCTACACCTCTTCGCTTCTCCAAGGCAATGCATAAATTTCACGCTTCGAACGAGACCTCCGCCGATGGGATAATAAATGAACATGTCAGATTCTTGACCCAAATCATCAGAAGTGAGGATGTGGACTTGTGGATTAATGGTACAACTAGTAACCACCCCATTCTTGAAGCCCAAGTCAAGGAACTTATCGAGCAAACCACCAAGTGCCGCTGTTTTGCGCTCAGCCCTGATAATGCTTCTCGCTTCACCACTCGAGACGCCTTCCTCTCCCACATGCACAGCCTTGGGCTTCCTGTTCCAGAAGTACATCAGGTGAGGTCACGAGATGAGTTGCATAAAGTCCTGAACAAATCACTCGGTCGACGAAAGTTCTTACTCCATGCACCGAACAGGGAGGAACCAAACCGTTCCCGGGTAAGGACTCCTTTACCAAAGCGTACACTCAGCCAGACGTACAGCCTGGTATCACGAATCAATATCACCCAGAGCTCTCCCTGGAGATTGGAGCAAGACACGAGAGAGTTGGAGAAATATTCAGCACTTGGAGTCATTGTTCGCGGACAAGTCAAAGCCTTCGTCGCCAGTTTTTCAACCGACGACTCATCATTTGAGCTGCTTGATCCAAAGTGTGCCTTGAACCAAGCCATGCTCCGTTTCGTCTCTTCATTCGTGGAGAGCCAGGGTCTCGATTTCAACACTCATCTTGTCATCGACTTCTGTGTTGAGGATTGGGTGACAGCAACCGGGGTTGTGAAAACAATTCTGCCAGTAGATATTTCTATTCAAGGTCACAGAAACATTTTGCTGTATCAAGGTATTTCGGGATCTGTTCAACTAACACGAGCCTATCTTGCGTATCTGCAACCAGCCGATTCTCCAGCCAAGCAGGAGTATGGGGTAAAATTGTCTGATACAGACCACGAGTCACCGGAGAAACCCGTCATACCAGAGTCCAAGGTTGCCAGGATATATAACTTCGGCGAGATGGTGTCTCAATTGGTACTTAAGCCTTTAATAGGGCTGCTCGCTTTGAGGAATACTCCGAAGGCCAGTTTGAGGACTTTAGTCTTGCTGGTGGATCGTCTCCTGCACTGGACGGATGATTTATACAGCATAAAAGACCCTGTGCCTTTCTGGTGGTTCCACCAAGTTCAAGTTCCACTTGGAATTATCATGAACGTTATTCGGGGAAGCTCTGTCTCCTCACATCCTCACAAGCAGCAATGGACGAGCCATTGACAGGAATTGTTTGCTTACCGAAGTCTATGACTTGGCTGCGGGTGCTTATTGAAGACTTCGATCACTTTCAAGCACTATGATATAGCCATCTTTCTTTGGAAGTCCATCCCAAGCAGTTGTCAAGACGATGACGGTGGACCAGACCATTCCTTTCATGAGGCTTTGCAAATACTCCTTGCTATCGCCGTCCTAAAGGCTCGATATTGGTTGCCAAAATCAATCACCGTGGTCCAGCTTCGGGACCACCTACCCAGGTAGGTACAACGAGGACAGAATTTTCCTTGATCAATCCTCGAATACCCGCTATCGCTTGACATGAGGGAAAGGCACTGTGCATAGTAATCAACAATGTTGACCAACTTCCAACTTCCGGCCTTGCACACGTTTCATTTTGATGACTAAATATGAGTCTTGGTCACCAAAGCTCCGCATAGCACAAGACATAAGAGGTAAAGCCATGAAAAGGGGCCTCAGGCTGAAGGGCGTCTGGGAGACCGGAAGCCCTCTTGGTAGCGCTGGACTCGAGAGAACCATCCAAGGACCCCGGCGTTAGCTCTAAGACGTGCCTGCGAAGTACGAGCAATCGTAATTTGACGTGAAACTGTGGGGAATCACGCTAAATGCCTGGCTTCAAGTGGGTGTTGGTTGACGTCAAAAAACGGGTTGTCGAGTATCGAAGGGACTGGCGAATTTCACCAGGGGGTTGTCGTTGAAGGATTTGACGATCTCGTAGGCCTTTGGAAAAAGCCTGCAAACTGGAGCTTGCACATGTACGAAATGCACTCTTGTGTCCTCCTGGGCACAACCTACTCCGCAATGTATATCGCCACTACACCCTTTCATTTCTTTTCCTGAATTCGGATTTTACAACATGAGCACGAGACTTACCGTGTTTGAACCATCCGAGCTGAATCAGGGTAGTCCGAGAGGGGGGTTTCTTCTGCATCCCTTTTGTGGCTGATTCTATTAATTCCTTCCTGGTTTAGTGTGGGGTGCTCAAATAGTCCAGACCAAGACTGCCTCCATTCCATTGCAGCAGCAACAAACGGATTGGGAATGGCTTCTGGTTGTGCGCTTCGATTTAGGTGCGCCGACTAGCCTTAGTGAAAAGACTATGGCCAGATCTGGTCGAGAGAACCGAATTTACGCTGAAGATGGAGTTCACATTTTGGAGTCATCGTAACTAACTCACTAATCACATGCGGATCGCCTCGCTAGCAACTACGGAGCGCTGAGGACTTGCATCGCCGCGACCTGTTTGACTAAATCTAGTCGCAATTTTGGTGCTGAGAAGCAACCTTCGCTATCCCCAGCCCAAACGCCATCGCCTTCAGATGCAATCTCGATGCACTACAACTCTAGAGACTCGAGCTGGCGACAGTCTCAGCTGAAACCGCGAGCCTAATATGTATCCGTATAAGGGTGTGAGAACACTCGTTTAGCTGGCGTCTACAGTCGAGCCAACCACCCTCGGCCACACAGCCATGGCGAGTGAGCCACCAGAACACTAAGACGCCTTCGTATTGCCATCGGCGAGCCCGAATTTAAATGCGACAACCCACAACAGCGGGTGCATGAAGGAATGAAGAGTCAAGATTCTGCAGTGCGAACAAACCGATGATGGTTGTCCTTAGCTCAAACTCCTAAGGAGGTCAATCTGCAGGACTCAAGTTTTGCTTGACTGCATCCTCCAGAGGAGCAAATGAATAGGTATGGTACAGAGTACCTCGCATGACGCATGAGAGTAACTAGAGTGAGTTAAAGTGATCGATAGCCCTTTGAAGGATCCTCTGGAGCGACCTTTGTGTTGTTGATTAGGACACAGGCAAGGATCAGATTCATAGTGGGCCTCCTTGGTGGCTACAACTCGAGCACTTGCCTGCCTGCCAACCTAACTTAGGCAGTAAGGAGTTGGCGGTAGGGGGAAAATTGTTAGGGAGCAGCTTCCAACCCCGCTTAACAAAACGCAACCCCAGGAAAAGTCCCCCGCTGAAATCATCAACCAAAGGTTTAGCTAAGGTACTTGCCAGAAAGTCGGGTGTTCACAACTCCGGGCTCCATCCATTCATCCCCAAAATGTCCAGGATCGGCACGAAAGGGAGGTCAATCGGATCGCTTCGGCACTAGCCTAAGCCATCCTTTGACTTGGGGACCAAAGAACGGATAGCTTTAGGTAAACGCGTTGTTTTTGGCGCCGCCTGCTAAGTGACCACGGGGTTCGGATGGTGCTGTTGGAGTGGTTCTGGGGTAATGGGGCACCTGGACACAACGCGAGGGTCGTGACCATCCACCCTGATGAACAAGTCGACGGCGGTCAGATGAGCCTCCATCTCAGAATTGGGTCGTACTTAGACCTCCTCGATGGCGCTGGAACCTCCAACGCCAGCACTAAACACCAGGGGACTTTCCTTGAAAAGTGACCCCTAAGAACCCCGCATGGGTTGGCAAGGTGACATTACTGGCCACATGGCTTTTTTTCACTTTGACAGGGTCTAAGTAGGAAAACCTTTCGAGCGAACCAGAGCCTGGTCGGTTGGGAATCCATGCAGGTAGGGAAGAAATCATGTCAGGGGAAAAGCAAGGGATCTGAGTGAAAGCCAACTGTTCAGCCTGAGAGAAAGGTTGACCTGCAGGGCATGGAAGCTGATGCCTGTCAATTCACTCCCAGTTTAGATCAAATTCTCCTCCTCAAGTCCACTCTAATGCCAAGCAGGCAGGCGCCAGAGCTCTCGCAAGCATGGTCCGCAGAAAGAGGCACGAGGCACGCACGCACCGAACGGAATGCTTCGTAAACGAACGGTCCAAACAGACATCAGTGCTGCCCTCCCAGCTACAGTATCGGGTGGGCTGTCAAGTTTTGACAAGATAGCTCTCGAGCAGCCATTTCAGTCAGCCTCGTTGCGTCCTTCACACCCACTTTCCCTCGAATGTGTCAGCGCCTACCAGTTACGGGCGCACGCGGACATGGTCACGGCTCATCATGCGGTTCAGCTCTTGACAGGTCTCTTCTTTTAGGGATGCACAATCTTACTCGTACCACCATCTTCGACGTCAGAATCGGAGGTCCTCATCCGTGCTAGCCCTCTGAATGGTTGATGGTCCATGAGTTGGGAAATTCTCCTGTTTGCTCGCCTATTGCCTTCCAGATTTGGAAAGTGAGTCAGCGGCTTCGCTAGGTAGTCAGAGTCTGGCAGGGAGGGAGACAGGGCAGGTTGGCCAGGAGGCTCAGCCCTTCCGCACGGAGAAGCTCCGTCTAGTCGAGAGCCCTTCGATGGCGTCTTGTCTCCCTCCCTCCTGCAGTCTGGTGGGTGTGCCAGTGGCCACATTTGGTACTTGGAGTCTATCACCAGTCTATCTCATTTTGTCTAACCTCGTGCCATGGGCTGGCGAAGGTAGCGAGCGTACCAGGGTGCGATCATGTGATAACAATGGAGATATGCCTGGCAAATCTTGGACGGGAAGGTGTGCATCAGTCATCCGCTTGGACAGATATTCAAGTCTCCCGTCCTCGCATTCTGGTGGCCTAGAAACCTCATCTCACGTCAAACACCACCGTCATCATTACGCATGTGTACTCGCTAGGAAGTATCCCCTTTGTGGCCCTGCGAAGAAGCTCGTACGAAAGTACTTCCTCCCTTGGACCCTCCATCGAGGCACAGCATGGGACAGAGATAAGCCAGGGCGTTACCTGACCCCCTGGGCCTTTGCTTACTGCCCTCGACAGAGGAGGGAGGTGGATGCAGCATTACCAATGCCCTCCTTGATAAACGATGGTGTGGTACGGAGCACTAAGCTCTCCTTATAAGGCGCAAGGCGTCCCGTGATGCACACCAACCCATGAGCTCGGTTTTCAACCGACTTCCGTAGGATGGACTCCGTACCTCACCTCGCTTCGAGAACGTAGGCCTCCCATCAGCACGCACTTTGGCTGGGTCACATGTATGTAGGAGTCATCTTTGGTCGAGGTTAAGTTAGCTTGAGTGCGGTGATCATTGATGACATATCGAGGTACGTATGTTGGTACCAGAGGAGTCGAAAAATTGGAAACCAATGACGTTGGCGGGATACGTCGGGTCCATCAATGGCAATCCCGGACTTTCGGCGGCTCGCGACGTCTGACTGCTGTAGCCAAGTTGGAAATGTGCCATCATGATGCCCACGATAGCTACGAGAGTGCTCCGTAACGGTAGATTTGTGCTCGGTACCGTACTGCCGTTAAACTACTAGCTAGCAATAAGCAGTCGGCCTGAAAAGACAGCCAGGAGGCGGGTTGGATATTGCCGTGGCCCTCTCCCTGGACCAAACCCAAGCAACTCAGCACCCAGCAAAGAGGTGTGAGTTGCGGTACGGGTCTACGCGGCAGAGCAGAGTTCAGATCGATTTGCAAATTATATCGTACCTACTGAACGGAGTACATGCATTCCTGCAACCCGACATCACAGACAGACAGACTCCATACTAGCACCACCTAGGTAGGTAGGTATTCAGGTAGCCTACTTACTCGTAATTACTCGTAGTTAGCCGCCCAAAGCCCCCAAAGGTTAGCTAGCCGAGGAGTCAAAAGAAAAAAAAGAGAAGATCTTCACTCTGAATCACCGCACGGCTCAGTGCAGTGCAAGTGTAATTAGTGCCTGCCAGTCAGTCAGCCATACTTCATTACCAGACGTGCCTCCTCACCAAGCCACCAAAAAGAGAGTTTTTTCCTTTCGCGCACGTCCCTCCCTCCACGAACCCCCTAAAACACCAAAAGTGCGGGTGACGGGTGGTCCGAGCACACGGGACAGCAAGGAGTGGCGCCAAGCACTCTCGTACGAGGTAAGAAGCCAACCGGCTGGGGGCCGCCCGGGGTGGTTATCCAGAAGGGGCTTTGGGGGGGGGGGGAGTTTCTTGTCTTGGGGGGGGCCGGA
>Ga0105239_10000477_pt1 | contig 58360 bp, 52 predicted proteins | sample KBSC44metaG_FD_92761 | JGI IMG/M metagenome (GOLD analysis project Ga0105239, IMG submission 92761) | Corn rhizosphere microbial communities from Kellogg Biological Station, Michigan, USA - KBS C4-4 metaG | ecosystem: Host-associated > Plants > Roots > Rhizosphere > Soil | place: Michigan, USA...
CACAGGGCTGATTTGTCGTCGATGGGCGACACAAAGAGGCCGATGCCCCCCTTCCCGCCGATCACCGAGCCCCAGTCGCGGTCGACAGGCTTGGGGATGTCAGCGCGGCTAGCGAATCGTGCGGTCCCACCCCATAGGTACACGCCCGCGTAGTCGAGCACGTGGTCTGGGAGCAGCAGCGATCGAATCTTGCTTGATGAGCCATCCGCGGCGATCAGTAAGTCCCCGAGGACAGTATGGCCGTTGCCCAATGAGATCTCCACCTGGTCGCCAGTGGACGTAACGCCCGCAACAGCCGTCGACCAGTAGATCTCCGCGCCTGCCGCGACAGCTACGTCCGCGAGCTCGCGCTGAAGTGCACTGCGGCGGATCCTCATGCCAAGGAGTTCCTTGGAACCCACAGTGACAGGCCGCCCGCCAAAGCTGAGAATCGAATTGAAGTGCTGGTCCCAGACGTGGAACCGCCCGCGGTCGGCCGCGCTGTCGTCGGCATTGACGCTCACGCTCCTGATCCGCTCGTACAGCCCCAACAGGTCGAGCACCTGGATGCCCCCCGGGTCACTGTCAGTTCGCAGGGAGAGCGAGTATCCCTGGCGTCCGATGCGCTCCTCTTGGCTGTCGCGCTCGTAGACCACGATCTTCGGCCGCTGGATGGAGACATCTTCAGTGGGAAATTGTTGGGCTAGCGCTATGGCCAGACTGAGACCTGCGATGCCGGCCCCTGCGATGATGATGGTTTTGGAGGAGAGGAAGTGCGGAGCGGTGGGATTAGCCATGAAGAGTCGATTTCAAGGAGTGAGACGCTCCATCTTCATCATTCTGGCTGCTTTCTGGCAAAATCCTCCCTTCTTATCATTGCCTCGAGAGCGGTACCCGGGGCATCTGCATTGTATACGAACAGCAGGCAGAAGCCATGTTTGGCTTTTGAGGCGTGGATTGTGACTGGTGGGAATTCCTTGGTGGTATTTAAATGCGCGGAGAGCCAATGAGTTCTAATTGATCATCTGAATTGATAGCCCGAATACGCCTGGAGCCACTTACACCGTGGAGGTTGGTTTTGGGTTAAATAAGGCCATTCTCCCTCACATGTTCCCCTTTCAGAACTTGGGCTCTTGACTTGGACGCGTGTTATTTGACTTTAAGGGCCGGGATAGTCATCCGATGATGTAATCCAGGGTGCTCGCCACTTCTCCTCATTTCCTTCCCCAGAGTTGAAAGAGCCGAGCATCACTTCCCTCATGCCCCTCACTTCGGGGTTTCCTGAAATGGCAATCCGCAGCACGGTATACCGTTTTGTTGCATCAAACGCGTCCAACCATCCACCACCTGCACATTCTTCCTTGGGCGGGGCTTCAACGCAGGAAAACCATACGTCTATTGCCCCTTCATCAGTGGCTTCCCCCGTCATACTCGCTATTTCAGTGCCTAACGTGTCGCTCAAAACTCCATTCTCGCCGCTGTCTCAGGGGAGCGAAGAGCGGAGTGGCCACCCCGTGCAACGTCTTGGAGACAAGAATTGATTCATGTGCCAGAGTAGTAGCCCGTCTTCATCTTCCTTCCTCTATATATTCTGTTCTTTGTTGCTTCCCTCGGTGAGGTTGTCAATCTCGTCCATAGTGAAGAGGAAAGTTGATCGTGTTCTACTAAGCCCAAACTTCGCGCCAAAGCCATCCTACCCCTAAGCGAACTTCTCAACCGTTGTGCAACCCACCATCTGGCAAACTGTCACTCCTGGGATTACTAACATTCTTTGCTGATCGAACCAGAGCGTCATCTGATCTCATCAGTGCATATAGACTACCTTTGTTATCCAGGCTTTACTAGCATCATTCGAGCCGACGATGGCAACCATGAATGCGGTGCGTTTCTACGGCCAACGCGACATACGACTCGATAAGATCCCTGTCCCATCTGTCAAGCCAGGGTTCGTGAAGATTGCTCCTAAGTTTTGCGGAATCTGCGGTTCCGACCTGCACGAGTACCTAGGCGGCGCGAATTTAATCCCCACAGAGGGAAACCCCCATCCAATAACGGGTGAGACATTGCCTCTCACGCTAGGACATGAGTTCAGCGGAATCGTGGAGGAAGTTGGTGAAGGGGTCACAAACATTCAGCCCGGTGACAGGGTCTGCGTTCAACCCACGATATGGGATGACAATTGCCGCGCCTGCAGAAGAGGATTGGTGAACTGTTGTGACAAGAACGGATTTGTCGGCTTGAGTGGCTATGGTGGTGGATTGTCGGAGCATGTCACTGTTCCGGGCCACTGTGTAAAGAAGTTACCAGACAATATCCCGCTTGAAGTCGGCGCCCTGGTGGAGCCGCTATCTGTGGGTTGGCACTCCGTGGACATTTCGCCGTTCAAGGAGGGTGACTCTACTTTGGTGCTGGGTGGTGGACCGATTGGGCTTGCGGTGGTCCAGGCCCTGGTGGGCAGAGGCTGCAAGAACATCATCGTGAGCGAAGTTAGCGGCAAGAGGCGAGACTTTGCAAAACAATTCGGTGCCAACCACACAATCGACCCGTCGACAACAGACCTCGTGGAAGAAGTCGAGAGACTCACGAATGGTGAGGGTGTAGACGTCGGCTACGACTGCGCTGGTGTTCAAGTCGCTGTTGATACGGCATTCAGGGCGATCAAAGCCAGGGGAATGCTGGTGAACATTGCAGTATGGGAGAAACGCGCTGCTTTAAACATGAATGATCTTGTGTTTAGAGAAAGAGCATATATGGGCGTGTAAGTCTTCTACTGCTTTTGTGCATCCATGACATGACTGATATCCGATGCACAGGGCCACATTCGCACTAGGGGACTTCGAAGCCGTCATCGATGCTATTTCCACCGGTATGTGACTTTCTGGCCTTTGTGCCGAGTGCTTTCCCTTACGTCATCCTGACATTGGTTCGAAAATAGGCAAAATCAAACCAGAAGGCATGATTACGAAGAAGATCAAGCTCAACGAAGTCGCCGAGGAGGGATTCAAGACTCTAATCGAGGACAAGGAGAACCACGTTAAGATTCTTGTGGATGTCGGTTCCGGGATATGAGATACTTTGAAACCGTCGTAGTCAGCTTCATGTAACAGTTTATCGAGGGACAATCAGCGTGTGAGATCTCTGCTGTCTCCAATTTGGATTCTGGAAGACCCGTGACGCGAATAGCAATGCCTCCAAGGTACTCCGTACTAGACAAATGACAGCCTCGTCAGTCGCGTGGGATTCAATTAAACAAGGCTGATGTTGGGGGAGTTGAGGGAAATGACAAATTAATATTTGGACCACTCTCACAAACAATTCCTCTATTTGGCCAAAGGCAGGGAGCATCTCCCTCGGGCCTCCACTGACTCATATCACCAAATACTGAACCTCTCTATTCCACCCAGAGCCACAACATGAAGGGCAGTTGAATCACTAGAAGCCGACCTATTCCTCATTCGGATGCATTACACGAGCTGACGGCTGAGCATCAATCTATGAGTGGTCATAAACTGCTCCACTTAGCATGTTGCAGTGTCTCTAAGGCTGATACCCGGGTCCACGCTCGGCCAAACCCACTGGAAGGGGTTGAAATTGGAGCCGCACAAAAGTTTAGTCCAGAGAAGCGAGAAGTTGAGGATTGCTTCGGGTCTCCAAAGGCACGAAAGAAAATAGGTATCTTGGTGCCAAGATCTCTCGCTCAGCAGTAATTGATAATATTGATCCTCCAACCTTCCCATTGTGGAAAGAGTGCTAGGCCTCAAACGGATGAGACTCCTTCCTTCCTGTTGACACTCTTGAATCATCTTCCCTAAATCCCCTTATTGCGTTCAGGCTCGCATTCTAGTATTTAACTCTTTCAGCCTCGCCTGCTTCGTCACGATGGTTTTGATATCTTTCAAGTCAATATTGCTCGCCCCATTTGTACCAGTTCCCATATCATATCCTCATTGTCGCCTAGGCACTTACTGATTCAGCTCACAATCCTTTTTTCAATGGCTCAGGAGATTGCCTAAACAATGGGTCATCACCCGAGAGTGATGAGCGGCCCTCTAAATCACTGCCTCGTCATGCGCCACTCATGACTTTCTCCTTCCAACTCGCTACGGCCTGTCCCCAATGAATGGATATTTGAGATCCCATTGTAGCAATGCCAATCCCTACCGAGTCCAAAGAACCCATGCAAACCGGTCCGAGATCCTACAGGTGAACTCATAGCTTCCAGACCACTCGCGAGAAGTCTCGCTTTCGAGTCCCTTCCCCTGATCTCGCACTTGAGTGTTTAAGAAGTCACTGAGCCGACTGGTTCGCTTGTTTGAATGCTGATGAACAGCTCTTTCGTTCAGCTATGCCGGGCTCAGCATTTGTATATATACTTGAACATCCACTATCCCTTACCCGTTAACATGCACCGACCTATATATCACCATCAACAAGTGTTTACAAAGTATTTAAGAGTACTTAAGCTACCATGACTCCTCCAGCTGGAACTCGATCGTCCATGAGTGACTCTGTTGATCATTATACTGATACATCGAATCAAAGCAGCCAGCCTTCACTACAGCTTCTTTGTGACATACCTCCAACCAGCCAGCCTACTTCTACCACCTCTAGCAGACCTTCCACCCCGAGTATGGCATCAAGGTCAGGGCCAGGGTCAAAACGGCCAACGACATCACCATCGTCACCCCACTCGTCGCAAGGAGGCGGTGGTCTCTCTCGCCAAAATAGCGGCAGCAGCGCCCAGGCTCAAAGCCCTAGCCAGCAAAGCCCGGGCGGACAATCCACCAGGTCCCTTGCCGATGTTCTCACAGAACGGTCTGATTCTCTTGCATTGAGTCTTTTCAGTGGCCTCGTGGACGCCTCAGATAGCTTGTCATCCGACCAGAAGAAAGACCTCAAATGGATTCAAGTCGAACCGGGAGAGTCGCCAAAATCACCAAAATCACCGACACGGAAGTAAGACAGGCATATGGGCGATATGCATGGATTTACGGCGTTGAAACTGGAGGTTGGTGTTTAGGCACCCGGTTCCGCAGCAGGAATTTGTGGCTGATCTGAGATTGCATCGGTGGTGGATGAGTGAGATGAACAGGGCTGTTCAGGATGAAGAGAACCATCGAGTACCAGCTTGAGGAATACTACAGGCTACAGCGTGGAAGGGTATCAAGAGTCTGACAAGCTTGTCGTCTTGGAAACTAGGACTTCTTTTGGTTGGATAGTGATGGAGTGCGATGTTAGGACAGGCAGGTTACAAGCCTCGATATGGATTAGGTGATCGTATAGGAATCGCTCATTTAGGAATCATTTTCGGGTGTCAAGGCATATTATATGGTTGTGTAATCATAGAATTGCTAGGATATGGATCGCAGTTGCCAATTCGCCTTGCTAACGAGATTTTGGCCCCATAGTGAGGAGTGGTCCATATTGTGGCGTTGTGCGTCGCTGGAGGGGCTTCCACAACAGCTACCTATGAGGAAGAGAAGGGAATTGTGCAAGGTTCTATATTAACTAGCAGCATTTGATGAGAATCCTTCTGCCCAATATTGATAAATTCTGCATTGAATTCGCTCAGGCCATCTGCGCTTAGGTACCGATTTAATTGGCTTCCACGGCATTCCTTAGTCAGCCCCATCGGCCAGCCCCTCGGCCCCTCGGCTCTGGGAATCTTATGTCCTAACTGGCACTCAAGTACGGAGTACTTTTACCAAGATCGCACTTCTTTCGGCATTTTGATTGCTTGTGGAGTCGGCATGACCTCTATGAGATGACATAACAGCGTCCGACGGCACTCATCCCTGGCTCATAATTGTCTAGTACCATATGTGGTGAATTAGACTTCTTGTTTCAGGTGCGGTCCTTCAAAACGCGCTCTCCTTCGGCGCTCAAATGGGCACTGCCAACGGAGAATGAATCTTCAGTGGTCGCATCATCAAGTCAATTCGCAACGAGCCAAACGCCGGCCCCGTGTCCAGTCAGCATGTGTGCGGTGCAGACGACAAAAACTCAGGGTAATTGGGAAGGCTCCTTTCCTTATTGGGCCTCTTTCTAAGCTAAAAATGACAGTGCGATCAAGAGCGACCATGTTCACTCTGTATCCGTTCAGATGTAGAGTGTGTCTCTGAACCCGCTGAAAGGTATGTCTTCTGCAACGACAAACTCTAGGTGCGCAGTCCTGATGGAAGAACCAAGTGATCGCAGTCGGAAAAGGGTTTTCCGGGCAGTAGATGCGCAAGACGAAGGTCGTACAGTTTCTGATGCCTCTTTTCAAGCTCAAGGCGGCGTGAAAGACCCAGTCATGAGCGCAAAAGGCTCACCTAACGAAGATTCGGAAGACCAACGCAGTCCATCCGGTCAACAGCTCCCTCGTCCTTCGCATAAGCGAGTGTCTATGAGTTTGCACCCTGCGTCAAGCACGAGCCGTCTTCAAGCATTTGATGAGCGTACGTCTTCCGTTGGATTAACCCAACAGGTCTGTTCCCTCCATGTGGATCTCTATCTTTATGTGCTACTTGATCGGTACTAACATCGACCTAGATTATCGACGATTTCAGTCCAGAGACCATACTAGAAAGCTCGACCTCGGCGTTGCCTGGTGGCAGCGGCGTGCCAAAAGCACGCAAGGGCAGACAACAAGATCAACTTCCGTTAGATCAACTTCTCGGGATCACGCTACCCCCGAAGGTTGTGACTGACTACCTTCTCGACAAATATTTTGACGCGGTACACTGGTTCATGACCATATTCCACGAACCAAGTCTCCGATTAATTTACGACAGAATGATGAGTTCCCGGCGCTGCTCGAGATCAACACTAAGCCGTGCTCGGGTTTTGTTACTTCTCATATGCTTGGGAGCAAATTACACAACCGAAGATGAAATGCGTCAAAAGTTTCCATCATTTGGCTTGCTTTCATTTCGGAAACAGTCTCTAGACAATGTCGAGGGAAGCTTGAACGATCTTTACGACGCAGCTGGAATCGAGTCTATACAGGTGTGTATCCTCCTCGGAAGCTACCACATGTATCACGGAAGGCCAAATCTGGCCTTTGTCATGCTCGGTTCCGGTCTCAAATGTGCACAATTGATGAACTTGCACAAAGAACCGTCCTGGCGAGGTTTACCAGAAATAGCAAAAGAAGAACGGAGAAGAACCTTCTGGGCATTGTTTGTATTTGATCGGTGAGCGTCATTACTGCAGGCGCCTCATTCAATGCTAACGCCTGTACTAAGATTTGCAGCAACTATATTCGGGAAGCCTGTTGGACTCCCCCTCGAGGATATTGAAGTCAAGATACCAGAAGTCATTGGCGACAAAACTGTTCAACATCCTCATTTCAAATCTACTGCCACGATGCCAGACGGTTCCGTCGAACCTGTGACTACATTCTCATATGTGAAGTACAAACTTAAGTTTTATCAAATATCCTCTTCCATTATTGGGGATTTGTACTTCCATCGAAACCCTAACGTGATAGAGCTGGCCGCCAAGGTATCACAAATACACGAAGAGCTCGTCGAATTTCACAATAGTCTCCCACCAGAGTTGAGGTTGGAGGAGCTTTTCTCAACCCCAGATGAACCGGTAACTCCTGAAACACGACCATTCATATTGCAAGCCCTTGCACTACAAGTGGCATACGACAATGTCCAGATTCTCCTTCATCGGCCTCTTCTCTCACAAGATTTGCAACATTTCAAAGACGACAAAAGCACTACCTCCGACAGTCTGTTAACCACAGAAGCCATAAGCAGATCTCATTCACCATCGTCGAGGGACATACACCAAGTGCTTCTCTTGAGCCGAGATAAATGCTGGGAGTCTGCAATACGGTCCTCAAACCTCGGAAAATACCAACAATGCCTCCGCTCCGCTAGAGAAAGCCATGCAGCCGCATTCCTAGGCATCAACTTGTTCACAGCAGGAATGGTGCTGTGCGTCATTGCACTATCTCGCCCCCTTTCATCTCAAGCACAGATTGCCAAACAGGCAGTGGCACGTATAATGGCTCTATCACGCTTTCTGGCTGGTCGGGTTCTTCTGTCTGCACAAACAACCAAGGTTCTCAAGGACCTTGTACGCTTGATTGGGGATAAGGAGGTGGACGTTATACTTTCTGGATCCGAAGTGTTTGAAAGTACAGCCACGATTACCAGAGCGATACCTAAAACTCCAGTGGGACGACCAAAGATTTCCCCAGCAGAACCTGTTGTTCCTGTATCAGCTGAAGAAAATGCCGTGAACCAACTGATGGACTTGCAATCGCAGCTCCAGGTACAACAGCAGCAACAGACGAGTTCTGAAAATGTCGCTCCAGAACCACCAATTTCTACCAACTTCGACTTCTCGGGACTTGAGAATCTGGACTTTAACAATGGGCTATTTACACTACAGCAAGGTAAGTCTTTGATATTGTTGTTTCTAGACTTTGTAAGCATATAAGAGACACAATGACTAATTTTATCAGCAATGTTCCCATCCTCCCTTGTCGGGACACCTGATGTGAATCAAACGCAGGGTGACAGGGGCATAAGTGACCCTTGGAATCCAGAACATTACAATGCTGAGCACCCTTTCGTCGAATCAACAAGTGGCAGCGAAAATGGCCTTGTTGGGACGGATTTTGATATGATGAACACCGTCGGCCAGACATGGCTTTGGGATTCAATGGCTTGGAATACTTGAAGAGCGATGATATGACAGACCCTCTGGGAAGCTCCCGCTGCATTCATGGTGGAATGGGTGACTTCCCGGAAGGCACGAAACCTATAACAGCGAAATACCATATGCGCTCCTCGTCTAGCCTCTAACCACCACAGGAACAGTTGAACCGAAGACATAAGCATAACACTGACAATTAACATTTTATGAAGTTGCACAAACTTGGTTGTCCGAGCTGTTCATGTTGTAGCAACAAACAACGCTGTGGCTTGCAAGGGCTCAACTTGTGAGCTCCACCAGATAATATGGATACTAAAGATTGGATCCATACGATTGATTATTGAATACCTGTCTGTTCACAACTCAACGCATCATCACTGGTAACGAGTCCCACGCCGACGTCTCCAATCAGAATTCATTTCAACTCAATCCCAGCACTGGCAAGCCTGGATTCCACGTCCCGCAAGAGTTGGCTATCGAGGTACTCCTCAACCTTGTCCGCCAGTGTTCCATCCTCGTTGAGTTGGATGACGAAAATATACTCATTCTCGTACGGGCCGACCACAGTGTTTGCCGAGCACCATGCGAAGACGGCGACTTTGCGGGTTGCTTCGTCCACTATCGGCTCCTTATAATGGGCGTCAACCTTGAACCCATCTGGAACCAGGAGTATGAGATGTTCAAGATAGCGACGAAAGCCTTCAAGATCTTGTACCGGGCGGCCGAGGGATTTAGGCAATACCTGCTGTGTGGATTTGGGGCTGCGTTGGGCTAGAACGGCATCGATGGTCCATGTTTCGAAAGATCTGACGAGAGCGATTGCTGTTTCGAGAAGTTGAGCTCGAGTCGGTGCCATTTGGTTAACAAAGTCTAAATTAGCAATGTTGCAAGTCGCCTTTTGCAGTAGCTGGGATGTTTGAGAACGTCAGTCAGTCAATTCGATACTGCAGTTTCTGTACAAATTACAATCACCGTCGGTGAGAGACGAAGTATTTATAACCCATATTATACTACATACTCGACGGATTTAAGACTCACATACCCCCCGATCGATTTACAGATTGTATCAAATGTCAGCCTATGTCCCATTTGGAGCCGAAGCGCATACCCCTACTCGTTAGTGTGTGCACAGCAAAGCCATATCCGCGGGGCATTCAAATTCTCTCTTGCCCACCCCTCTCACGACGAGATAAAGTCTGCTTGATGGATACCTTGGGTAGGCGCATAGTTTCCCGTGTGGACGGAAAATGCCAGACTCCATGGAGTGTCTTCATGCCGCGCGTCGGAGACATTCAACTATTGGAGTCAAAGTTACAAGTACCTACAATGATGCGCTACCTCCCTCTGAACTACTGCAGGCAGTAGGTAGTGGACGCGCGACCCTGTACGTCACCCTGCGAGATACTTTGAACGGAACTCCTCAGCTAACAGTGGAGGAGGAGACTGGAACACAACTGAAATCATGCATGCGATGCGGGTTTAACGGAAATATCGAAATGGCCATATCACCTGAAAACTTCGCCGTATCAATTGCACTAATAAATCATATGATCCAACGTGAAATTTGGGGACTTCAAGGATGGCCTGTCGCCAAACCCTTGATTAGCACTACCCTATCCTTGTATACAATGTTCGCGCAGTAAATAAGCATCTGCAGTTTGCCTGCTATTGAGACCAAGAGGACACCAGTTGCCTAGACATATCTCCGGAAACGGCCAAAATCACCCAATACAACATGTGATCTCTGTTCTAGTCGCACAGCTCGAGCCCACCATTCCGAAGCGAACAATCCGCTCGATCACGATCTCGTCATTCAGTCCTCGGAGCAATCACGCCGAAAGCAATTACCGCTGGAACAAAGCATGGCGGCACCCAGCACAACAGCCCCGTCTCCTCCGAGGCCACAACCAGAACCACAAGCGCCAGATCCTTCCAACTCGACTCCTGCCCCGCCACCACCCTTCTCAATCCACGCCGAGCTAAACTCGCTACGCCACGACAAGAAGAACCAAAACCTGCACCGCCTCCCGCCGGGGACGACGGTGCAACGCCGACCCATCAACCACGCACCAGTCGCAGACATACACGCGGGGGCGCATGTACCGAAGTGCGTGTACGTGTCGCGCGCGACGCCGGTGATTGCGGCGGTGAAGCGTGTGAAGAAGATCCTGCGGGAGATCGAGCGGAGGGCCGTTAGGGAAGCTACTGGTGGTGAGGAGAGGGGGAGGAGAGGAGGGATGATTGGGGGTGCTGCTTCTGCTAGACAGGTGGCGCGGGGAGTCGCGAGGGTCAATGAGGTGCTACTTCGCGATAAGGAGGAAGTTCTGGTCAAGGCGAGTGGGAGGGCGATGGAGCAGGCGCTCCGTGTCGCCGAGTGGTTCCGCAGTAAAGAGAGGGAGGTTCTTTGTGATGTTGTCGTCAGGACGGGGAGTGTCAGTGTTGTGGATGATATTGTCGAGGTGGACGCGGGAGGAGAGGTAGGATTTGATAAGACCAATGAGCAGGAGGCGGAAGGGAGGGAGGACAATGACTCTTCCAAGGTGGAGTGTGGAGAGACCACGCTGGAGCTGCTGGGGGATACGACTACGACTACAATGCCGCAAGGCTCGGAGCGATCGATGGAAAGCCAGAGGGGGAATGAGGATGTGTCGATGATGACGATCAGTGATCAGTCTCACCCAACGCCAAAAAGTAGAAAGCGCAAAAGGAAGAAGAAGCCGATGTATGATGCCGACGATGTTCCTGAAGCGCGTCTGCGTTGGGTCAAGACTATTGAGATTGCAATCTCGTTGAAGGGGTGAGTGTACTCAGTACTGTACTGAACAAAATCGATCATATTAAGCGTCCGGTGTCTTCACGAAGCCTATGAACACACGGTGCCCTCCTCCCAAGGATTGATAAGACCTGGCAAGAAGGTCGACCTGCATCAAATAGTTAGGTATCTTGGCAAGGAAGGACTTTCAAAATCGTTGGTGGCTCGGCTGTCGGGTATCTTCGAGCATCGCAGCGAATATGCGCTTGTAGCGGCTTCATCTGGTTCAGTTGTGTCTCCTGCCACTATTCCTTGAAACACTAGGTATAACTCATCCAGTCCTGCAGACAGAGCTCCGAATTGAAGGTCGCAACTTCTGAGTTGCCTGGTTGGAAATGGTATGGCGCAAGTATTCTAGCCCACCTCATCTTGTGAACAGAACAAGTCGAGCGCCCGGTGTGAGGGCGAGAGCTCAGTCTATAGCAGTCTATAGGAGCCTATGATACTTCTGCTGGGGCCGGTTTTCTGAATGATACCTTTTCGACAGTAACGTTCTCATTCCCATTCGTGTCGGTCCGTAGTTGATATACATATAGTACTAGTACATCGCCTTGGATCTGTGAAACAATGTTAAGTAGGTGAGGATGCGTCAAGATTATGCCGGAGACTCACATCCATCAGGCAGAAGCTTGGCACGGGCTCTTCGTCAATACCGTTCCAGTTCGAGGTGAAGGCACCGGTCGCACTACCAGGATTGACAAAGAATTTCCCTTCTAATTCGTATGCTTCAAATTTGTGCGTTCCGCCCCAGAGCAAGACATCGACGTCCATTTGCCGAGCAGCGATGAGCAATGCATCGGCATCCCCTTGTGGTATTATGGTGTGGCCATGTGTAAATCCAAAACGGAGTCCTCCATGTTGAACAACTTTGGAGAGGGCTAGATTGGAGGCTTCGGTGTCGAAATCTCCCTTGACTATGTGTAAATCTGGAGCTGTCTGCCGTAGGAAGTCATATGTTTCTTTGTCTGTCAGATTCCCTAGGCAGATAATCTGGCCAATCTTTCCTGGTGAAAGGAGCTTGCGGAACTACAACGCGAGTGGTCAGTCGCTTTCGCGAAACAGATTGAAGAGAGGTAACCGCTGCCCACCTTTGCTGGAAGATCCTGCGAATAATGTCAACGTTGCCATCCCATATCCGTATCATGCGAGGCGGGCTTACCGGGGCTCTGTCTGGGATGAAGAGATCTCCAATAACCAAGACTAACCTGGAGGCCATGCCTCTTAGTGGAAGACCAATTCCTCAGTCAGTAACTGCACATATTCTATTCAAGGCGGCAAAGCGAGAGTGAAGGCAGAGGACTGGTCAATTGGACTACTATTTGCGCCCGAACACAAGCGCAGGTGAGGTCAGTACCTCCTCGCAGGATGCCAATTCTACGGTGAATCAAAAGTGCCAGATATGAAGGAGGGGCTTGGCCATCAACCTCATTGAGCTTAATTTAAAGTAGACTAGCTTCGTAGGGCTGAGCCTTGGCCAGGTGAAGTAGCACCATCCTCGGCTGGATTACGGGGTACTCTTAGCAAAACTGAGTTCCACAGAGCATTCTCAGTAAGGCTAAACGTTGCTTTTGCCATTTCTCGTACAGTAATTAGTACTTCAAGGCACTTTGGATACGGCTGAGAATGGGATCTATACCAGATTAGTACTTCACAACTCAGACTGGCCAAACGGACCCCGGGGAATACCCGATCTCTCTGCATAACAGCTGTTTCGAGAGGACCAAGTGCCACAAACTCGATGCTACTCTACAACTATACCCCATCTTCCGTTTTGATGGCACACTCACCTGGAACGATGGTTGATCATTATTTTGCTGCTCGGCACTTAATAGTGCCCTTCCTCCGTACCTAGGATAATCAATTGGCTTGCCACATTGCCAGGCACTATTGATTGACAAGACTAAGAAATGCGGAAATGCGGGACGGGGAACCCATTTTGGTATAGTCGTTCAGGGGCCCTCACGTCCCCCTCGTCTCGTGTTCTCAACGGCTCAAGAACTTTACTTGTGCGAGGTGATGACGCCCGAGGAGGCCTGTAAAGAAGGGGTCACCCATGCAACTTCAATAAAACCTTCTAGTCACTTAGATGTCCACCTCACGATGAGCGCTCTGCTCGCTCCTCCGCCAGATTTTACTTGCAGAGGGGCCTGAATACTGATAATGCCTTCGCATCGACGATCTGTGCACAATCTATCGCATCAAGGGAGCTGAAAGCTTTTCAACTGCATGCGATTCCTCGGTTACATCGTCTCTGCAAACACGAAAATTGGGGGCCTTGTCCGCACTGCTTCTCCAGAGACCATCTCCAGCATGAATCCTGGAGTGTCTGTCTATTATTATTATCATGATCATATCCATATGCTATCGAAACATGTTCCATATCCTTGACAATAGTGCCCAAGTTTCGGTATAAAACGTTCCCTGAAACGTATGACGACTATTCTCGGCACCGTCTCCACTATTATATCAACACGGCCTATCCCACTATTCATCATTCTCTGATATCTCTTCAGTGTTATGGGCAATACTGGCAGGTCGAGTACCGGGTGCGCCCTATGCCGCAAGCGCAAGATCAAGGTCGGCAGTACAATTGATTTCAGGCGTCGGATAACGTCGTACTTACTCTCAAACAGTGTGACGAGGGAAAGCCTGGATGCAAACGATGCGCTCAAATACGCAAGCCTTGTCCAGGCTACCCTTTCCAAGTTCAATTACAAATACGCGCACCTTCGACCAGCCCGCCTGAGGGATCAAACAGCCCACCCATCCTTTCTGGCCCTGTCCTCCCTCCCGACCACCCAGTCTCGACACTATCACAACAACAGCGCCACCCAATTCAGCCTGGCAAGATAAAGCTCGAATCCACCACTAATAAAGCGGCCCTCGATAAGGTTGCCCCATCTCACCGCGCGATATCGCCCCCGCCCCGTTATGATGTTCATCACCAATCATTATGCTTTTTTCTTAACCTATTCTGTTTCCAGGCCGGCCGACTTTATGCTGTCCCTGTACTGGACTTTTTACCAGAGTTGATTCAGAATGCGGCCCCTTATTCCTGCCTCCAGCAAGCTGCAATGGCAGTGTCTCGAATGACACTAGCCGACCAGTACAGCGGTAAAGATATTAGACTGCAAACTGGTAAGGAATATGGCTATGCCTTGAAACTTGCCAATGCTACTATCCGAGACACCGCCGCCAGCATACAAGACGAGACCGTCGTAGCGGTGTGGCTGTTGGGTCTTTACGAGGTAGGCGGCACGGCACTTTTCATACTCTGCGGATCTAATTCAAGTCTAGATGATTAGTATCATCCTTACGCATGGCAGGACATCGGAAGGCTCTTTGACCGAGGAAGAAGAATGGCAATCTCATATCTCTCATGTGAAAGGTGCGATGAATCTGCTGAGGCTTCGTGGTCTCATACAGTTCACACACCCTAGATCGGAGAGGATCTTTCGTCTGTTCAAAGCGGCCATTGTAAGCAATATTCGTCTTGTGATAGCACTGTACTGAACTGACCATGGGAAGCAAATGCGCCTCTTCATTCTGAATTCGGTGACATCCAAAGACTTCGATGAGCTTGAGATAGATGTGTATAACGAGGACCAAGAGTTCGTTCCTTCCAAGACTGCCAACAAGGCCACTGCGTACTTTCACCGTGTGGCCCGTTTGCTTGAAAAGATCAAGCAACTTCTAGCAAGAAGATCCGAAAAGCCTGAGCTGGTTGACAAAATTCGAACTGACGGACATACACTCCTTCAATATGGCGAAGCGTTGGATTTAAGCATGGAAGGTTGGAGCAAGGATGAACCTGGATGGGACATTATGCCCGTCCAGGCCGAAACAGCTGGTACCATGTGGGCTCTATATCCCTCACACGCTGTCTACTATTTCTACAGTTTCTGGATCTACCTCTACTGGTTGCGATTCCTCAGCGCTCGTGTCAAGCTTTATGAAGCTCTCATTGAATTACGGAAGGTTGTTTCGCCAGACAGCTCTTCCAGTGACGCCCGTCGAGGTTCTGCGACTCAAAATTTACATCTTTCAAAGTATCGGACCATCATACAGATGACCGCGGCCGAACTCATCGGGCTGACGGCCTATGCTCTAGGAGATGTCACACCAACAGGTGCATTCAACTCATCGGCCTCCGGTCGAAGGCCGCTTGGTGGTTTCCAAGAGATCAATGTTGTTGCAACGATGCAGCTGGTAATACCATTGAAGATGCTACAGCGGTCGAAATATCCCACGGCAATACAAAAGGGTGCTATCGACCTTGCGATCACACATATCGGTGACGGCTTTCGGAGGCAACCTCTCCTTCTCGCATGACCGTGTACCATTAGCGTGGGTTGGGCAGTTGCATTCAGGTAAAGCTTCTCAATTATCTTATGGGGCGGAATTGGATGGCGACTCTATACCCACCCTTGCCAGCAATATTCTCATTCGTGCCTTTGCTGGCTTTCAGGACTGAAATTATGGTCGGCCTCAAATTCGAAATAATCTAAATCAACAAAATTAATAATACCGTGGAACCGTGGCATGGCTTCGCCCCGTATTCATTTTTCAGCTCGTCGGGGCCGCCCCAACTTAGTATGCATATTGAGATCAACTGAATGCGTGCGAGTTGGTTCACACGTCAGTACTGTATCCGAATACAAAACAGGGCGCTCTGCAGAGATCCCACCGGAGAACTCATCTAGGCTCAGAAAGATCAATACCATACCCCAGGGATAAGGCTGTAACTCACTCGTTGGTCGATAAGTATAAAAGCCGCACCGTAGTAAATGCGTTAGCCCTAAAACGCCTCTCCGTATGCAACGCCAAGACTTTCTCTCATTGATGCGCAGCTCAACCTCATCCCTCATTGACTGGGATCTACTGAGGTCTACATGAAGCTGCAACCCACTCAATAGCTCTACCTACCACACCTCGTTTTATGAGAGATATTACAGACCTCTGAGAACGACACTTGGGATCAGGCGTGCGCATTATTGCAACACTGAGGCCAACCATGGCCGCCGCCAAACCGATCAAAGACGTCGTGGGCGTTGCAAAGGTATGTCAATACGGGCAGCAGTTCTCTGTCCCACATCCACCTGGCGCCTACCGACCCCTCTCTACCAGATCCGTGCCTGCTCCTCTAGCTCCCTGCCCAAGAATCTAACCATTGCATCAACACACAGAAATATACACAGCAAAGCACAGGGCTGTACGAGCGCATTCGACGATTCTTCGCCGTCGACCCAGACCGAAGCAACGGCGTGCCGATACGACATTTCCGCAACCCACCTCCGGGTGGCCTCGACCCGCTCGCCTACGACGAAGCCGTGACGATACCAGCAGCCGACATCGCCGACAACCCGTACTGGAAGCGAGATGTGCGCAGGGCATACCCGATGCTGAGCACCGTGACGCAGGGCGACGCCGTGGGATTGTTGTCTCTGGGCAGCGCGGCTGCACCGAGCCCGAAGCTGCTTGCTGGGGAGGAGGGGTCGAAGCAGCTCGTTGCGGTCAAGGAGCAGGGTCAGAAAGGGCTGGCAGCTTATTTTGAGCAGGAGAAGGGTGCGGCTGCCGTGTTGGGCCAGGACGGTTTGCCGCCTTTGCCGGTTGCAGTAAGGTCGAAGAGTGTCAAGGCGGAGAAGTATGAGTTGGGGCACACGAGTTATGGTGAAGAGTGAGTTCTTGCGCGAAAGGAGAACTGTCTCCCTTCCTCCCTTCTCTCTCTATCTGGGTTGTTTTGCTAACTTGTGGCGCCACAGCTATCCTTGCCGAAGCTTTGTTTGAGTTCTAAGGGTTCTATATAAAAATGATTTAAAAAAAGGGAAAACCTGGGTAACTCTTAGCCGAGGTGGGCACTGTGGGGGCACTCTGTACATAGTTTCAAACTCCCAAGCCCTGAAAGGACACATCATGTAAAGAATGTTGAAGAGGAATTAGAAAAGAGGAGACTGATCACTGCCTCAATTCAAGGCTGCCCTTCGTTCTTCCTCTATGGCAGCTTGTTTCTGCTCCAGGATCTCACGCTGACGCGCAGCTTCTTCGCCAACTGCTTTCTCACCCTTTCGGCGCTGGCGCTCCTCGAAGGCCTGTCGACCCTTCATGATCCTCTGGACGATCTCACCGGCGTTGACATTTGCATAAGGATGAGGCTCTATCTCTCGCAAGATGCCCATTTCCTTCGCATCTATGTATGGATCGTATGTGGAGGGCATGAAGGCAGTGGGACCATGGTATACGGCACTGATCTGGCCCAGCGGGATTGCCTCGAGGTACTGCTTCGAGGGTGAGAATGGGGCACCAAAGATGATGGCGTGGACGTAGCGGCACTGGAGCACGCACAGGCCCCGCTCAAAGATGTTCATGATTGGGTAATTGAGGCCTTTCCAGTGATTGATCACGGCGTCGTTGTGGACTCCCGCAATGATGTAGGCCTGTCCTTGTTCTGCCTGGTTCACACGCTTCAAGAATTCAATGTGCCCGGATGAGAAGAGATCAAAGCCTCCATCGACGTAGACGATACGTTGGCCCGGTCGCGGACCGTTGCCTGAGACCAGCTTTTCGAAGAAGCCTGAAGCATTGGTGGGGTTGACAGAGTTCGCCTTGCTACCTGGGCCCCACGTCCAGACTTCCGAGCCGGGCTGCAGAGCAGTCTCATCTGTAGCGTAATCCTTTATCCTTTGGAGCATGGCAGCCCCTGTTTTGACCCGTTCGGGGTCTGGTTTGCCCTCGGATACGCCTTCCAGTTCGTCCTTTAAGGACCTGATGAAATGAGTCTTGGTGCACAACAGCATTCGACCGACCAGATCGGTCGTTGAGATACCAGGGGTTCTTTTTACCACCAAGAATCGTTGGGCAGCCTTGACATAGCGGTAGCAGTCCTCGCCGCTCGCATCGGACGTGATGTCGTCACCATGGACAACATACCAGCATCCATAGTGAGATATCCACGGCAGGGATGTGACATATGGTGCATAGGGAACTGATTTTGTGGACCATCGGCATGCATCAACAGCTGCCACTCTTCGCTGAATCAGCGACTTGGAATAACGAAGGAGAAACTTGAATCAAGAAACACACCGCTCATCCAAGGTCATGACCGTCGGGCCCTTGTTTTCGAGGATTTCTTCATCTGAGTGAATACCTACGTACAACTCCTTTCCGAGCTGCCGCGCCTGTAATAGGGCCCCAGCATGGCCTGGGATCACATGGTCAGATTCACATTCAGTCTACTTACCTCATGGTTGGAGATATAAAATTTGGGATTCGGGAATGGCCTACCATGGTGGGCGAAGTCAAAACAGCCATCGACCCATATGCGTTCTTTGAGAATCTCTTGATCAACTTGAGGATCTACCGGCCATGCGCCGGTTTTTGGAACCTCGTCACTCATATTTGATGTCTAGACAGGGCGAGCTACTTTGTCATGAGCAGCATGGAAGAAGCCGTCGAGGCAGTGGTGCACAAAGTGGAACAGCATGAGGAATGGCGCTAAGTCAAGGGTGTGAAACAGCCGCGAAGCCCTAACTAGACAGATGGCATTCCTCCACTGGTCGCTTGTTTCCAAGTCCCCCGCAGCCGCCGAGTTTAAGCATGAGAAGCCCTTTAGTGAACTGCCTATCTTGACTAGCCCTTTACGAGCAGGCCTTGGGTGAAGCCTTGGAGGCGTCCCCCCTGCAGCAATCGTAATCTCACCTACAGGTTCCCCCTAGCATCCCTACCATTTGGCTTACCACTCCCTCTTCCATCCCATCACAACTCAAGAGAATCCGCAGGAAGAAGTTAGACTTTTCAGACAAAGCACTTCATTGACTGCGGACACATTGGCACCAGAAGGAGGACGGAGCACTCCCCTCACCAAGCATAACTACTAGGCATTATTCCGGGATTTTGGGGTCAGGAGCCAGGTGGTACAGGACAAATTCGGGGCCAACCTTCTAGTAATACGACGACTGCTACCTTGCGACTCCCGCACACCATCACCTGGCACGAATAGTATGACTGAAACTTCGCAGCGTGACGGCTCCATCAGCTCGACCAATTCAGGAGGGGGAGCCAGTGGTTTCCTTTCCAAAATCACCAGGTCACCGTCTCGCAGGCACAAACCTCTTGGGTCTAACGGATCGATCGATGCAACTCTTTCTGTCGCAGGTTCGACACCACCACGTCCTCGTGCCCGACCAGGCTATCCCCGTACTACCACTGCACCCGCAGCCCCCGTCACCCTCAATTCGATCAAGGCTGATATCGTCGCCCGCAATAGTGATGTGACGGGTGCGTCGACGGCGCCATCCCCAAACATGTTTACAATACCCATCCACCCAGATGCGCCTCTCGTCTCTCGGACTCCTCTCCAGAAATCCCCTAGCGATCCCAATACAAGCGACGGTGTGAACATCAAGCCTGCCATTGCGGATGGATTCAAGGCGGTTCCAACAGAGATGGACGTCCCAAATGCCCTGGCCATGAATGGCATGCTCTCTAGCAGTGCCGCCGCCGCCCTAGCCAACACATCTGCCCTACATGCCCACATTCAAGAGATGACTACCAAGAGAATAGCAACATTGGACTATCTGCGGAAAGCGCATGAAGGAAGATCGTTCTGGTTCAACACCGTTCGGTTCACAGAGGCCGACATTTGCAAGTTGCCCTCCTACACGGTGACGAGATTATCCCGACGAGCGATGAATTATATGCTTCTGGGAATGTCACTGCCAATCATTATTGATGTCCACCCACAGTCTCATGCTCAGAGTACGACGTCTACAATGACGGCAGTCGCACAGGACTATCTGAGGAGCCTCAATGCACTACTGACGGAATTTGAATCCTTCCAACAACTACATCCTCCTGACGGAAGCACTGCAAGCTCCCTTAGTCGAGCCCGCATTCCGCAAATGTTCAAGAGATCAGGCACGATAGCAAGACCTCGAAAGTCAAGTGGACCAGTGTCCGAGATTGGTTTACCAATGCAACTCCCTACCTCCTCACCACCAAGCTTGCCCGAGGGTGGGCATCATCATGGGTCGCATCCCTCTATAGACACAACTGCTTCAGGACTGACCTTATCCTCCACCGCAACGACACTGGTCACGCCTTCTCCATCCGCGCCTCTGTCCTCTGGCAATTTCCCCAGCGCTTCAGCATTTCCTCCACCGGGACCGTTTGATGCACCCAACTCGACTTTACTCACAAATGAAGGGCCTTACACTTATCTTCAAACCCCGCCTTTGCCGTTCGCCCCGGACTTTTTCACTGTTTTCGCCACGCTATGTGACGTCCTCATCGATACCTATCAGCGCTTGATGCAGATTTTACTTGGTCCCGGTGCGTGCACACCTGTTGTCAGCGATCTATTCAACAAGGTAGATGGCCGAATTCGCAAAGTGATGATTTCAGCTGTGGTCAGGGAGTTTGAAAGCGCGTCACGGGAAAATGCAAAGAGGGAACTCATGGGCGTGCAAAAGGTGGTGCTGGTTGGGTTGATGGCGTAAAAATTCGGGTTCTCCTTGTGGAGTGATTGCCCCTTTTGATATCACGTGAACGGTGATTGCTTGGACTGCAAGGCGTTGAAAGATTGATGGGAGGAGAGATGGACTCACTCTCTGTACAATTAGGATTTGCACCAGGAACTCTCTACGGAGTAGGAGAACGTGGAACGCCGGGCTGGAATTTTCTTCTAGCGATCAAAGACATGTTTTATCACGCTGTATAATACTAGTGGGGTGAGGGCGGCGAGTGGCGCTTGCGAGGCTGAGATGAAGGAATTGGATGTGGTTAGATTTAGACATGAGATCTTCAGGAGGTACTCCGTACATACAATTGATCGGTCAGATATTCTTATGAGCAGGCTGGTTTGAGTCATAAGTACGGAGTAGAGTTCTCGCGTTTGGCATTGGTTTTCGCCTACGTGAAGAGAAAGCCTAAGTCTCGTGAGCGTCACCTAACTTCTAAGTAAAGTTGAGCCGTTGTGCATGGAACGACACAGAGGACAAGGAAACTAACGAGCAGTATCAGCCACCTGCCCCTCTATTGCAAGATACCAAGATAAACAATTTCTTTAGGGACCACACCAGCTTGTCCTCTGGGAGGGAACCCAGTCAAATTGCCATTATTCGTCGTATTAGGCCGTATGCTGGTTGATCGAGATCAGGGGGTAAACCAAACGGGTGGGCAAATTTGTGGCAGACTGCCATGAGGGTGAACTGACAGGGGAGTCACCCAGAGTGCCTAGGGTTTGGCTGTCTCTCCTGCGAACACTGGCAGCCCTCACAAGCAGCCTGAGTACGGAGTACTCTGTACTTAGTTAATACTGGTAGTTGATTGGCATCTGGCTTTGGGTGCTAAGTTAGTGCCCGAGGCCGTGAGGATCTTCACCTATTAATTACCAACAGGCGGGGGGCCTCCATCTCGTTCTAATCAACAGACGGAGTCCAATTTGCCTTCACCTCTGGGTGAACCTCGTACCTGGGTCAACTAACTACGAGGAACCAGTCGCCTAGACCCGCCCCCAGACAATACTGGCGTTCCTCATCCAATATTCTTCCATGTTCCTGGGCTTCAAAGTGGCAGCTTGGGCTCGAAGAGGCATCGCCGCATCTCCCTCTCCTCCAGACTCAACCTAAAGACCCAGAAAAATATCGTCTCCTATCCATCACCCACACTTTCACTTCCGCCTCCCGCAGTTCGAAACTGCCAGAGGCACCTTATCAGCCGTCAAATCTTAATATACAATACCCTTTACTATTCCTACGACCTTCTAGTCACTTCTTGTCTCCCTTTGGGTGTCAGCGCGTGTCCAATTCTTGACTCTTCTCAGAATCGTTCTTAGTATTTGGATAGTTTCATCCCCAATTCTCAATGCCTACAAAGCAAATCCAACCTCTATCTAAACCACTGTTGAGATAACGAATCCGGTTGACACGCGCGAGACGTCATACTTTTGGACGCCACTTCCTGCATCCCTCTCACATTCCTACCCACAGCAGTCAATCATCATGGGCATCCGCCGTGGCCAGGCACTGGGCCTCGCGCTAAGTGTCGTGATCATCTACTTTCTCTTCTTTGCCGGGTCAGACTCGACCGATTTTCGAAGAACTACTGAAGCATCCCTCTCGCGCCGTCGGGGCATCCTGCGCGGTACCTTATCAGATGCGGATTTGACTGCACACACCAATCGAGAACTCCAGAAGATTCTCGATAAGCAGAAGGAACTGTTCGATCCGACTGCTTTGAAGCCCGATGGTGAAGAGATTCCAGTTGCCGGCCGATTCTCCATGCCCAAGACGAACGACAAGCCCAGATTTTCTGTTGCCAGCCCCTCGGGCGAGAAGAGCGGAGAACACGCTTTGAACGCACAACATGGCAAGGAAGAACCACTAGACGGCGAAAGCATGGCTCGAGAGGAGTTACAGCTTATTCTCAAGAAGAGTCCAAGTAAGTGAAGCACGTGTTTTTGAGATCTTTAACGTGGACGGCCATGCTGACCAAGACTGCAACAGTCATCATCTTCTCAAAGTCATATTGTCCCTATTCCAAGCGCGCTAAGGCCCTGCTGCTTGAGACATATACCATTTCGCCGACTCCTTACGTGGTTGAGCTGGACTTGATGAACAAGCCTATCCCGAGACCTGTGCACCAGAACCATCTCACTGAAGATGAAGAGGGCGGCGACGCTCCTCAACCCACCATTGGTCGCAAACTCCAGGACCTCCTCGCGAGTCTCACTGGTCGCCGAACAGTGCCTAACATCATGATTAACGCACAGAGTCTCGGTGGTAGCGATGACATCGCTCGTCTTCATGCTGAGGGTACTCTGGCTGAGGAGATCAAGAAGCTCGGCGGGAAGAGAATCGTCAGTGTAGAAAAGTCAAAGCATAGCGAGGAGACTTGATTCAATCAGGCAAAGAACTCAATCTGCTCCCGTGTCATGACCGCTACACCTTGAGTATTATCAGCTTCGACTTCTCCGGGATTTTGAATGCTTCTCCAAGCATCGGCAAGCTTCACCTTTTCTGAGAGACAATTGTCGACGGAAGCTAGTAGCTTGGTTGATCCTCAGCTGTGCTGGATGTCGAACCCGCATCTTGTGCAGACTGAGGAGACCCTCGTGGATGCAATCGCCGTGCCTCACAGGTCTTCAATTGCTCAAGAACAGTGATGGTCTTGCTTGATGAGACACCTCCCATCACTGTTGCGACCTGCACAGCCGATGGTGGTTTTACCGGCCCTCTATTGGCCATTTTCGAGCCTCAACCCGAGCGAGAGCAAGGGCCGGTGGTTTGAAATGTGCTTTGGAAGTTGCCGACAACGCATGCTGTTTCCATATACGAAGCGCAACTTCTGAGTCCTCTCAGATTGAGAAATCCCTTGACCATCATGAGCCATTACCGTGGTATGCTCGGCGAGCTTGTTCGGCTCCATCCCCGCCAGTGTCCATATCCCAAATTATCATACATACTACCTCACTTCGATTCCATAAGAATCGCTTTCCAATGGGACCAATTGGCGTAAGAAGATTAATCGGTCCCATCTATATATATCGGCTCTCGCAGGGGGCTACGATCCGATATCGACAATGCATATAGTCCGACTCTGCGCTTGCGGCTTCGACAACCAAACACTGAGCAGCGTCAATCATCTGGCTCGCTCGCGTCTGATCACCTGAACCTATGAATCTAAGACAGGGAAAGGAAGGCCTCTCCCTTGCATCACGATCGCCATTCATCGGTCATGTATACCTGCATTGTACTTGCTTTGTACCACCAAGACTCTACCAGGTCCGGAGCAACTGCAACACTCCCTGGGGCCAAGGACTCTGTATCCCTCTGACTATGCTGTATAATTCTGTCAATAGCTGATACTTGAATTGGGCCCTTTCTTCGTCTGGGAAATCCATCAAAACCGGCTGTCAGAAGTGCCATGCTCAGATCATGCCTGATCAATTTGATGATTTCGACTGGCTTCTTCAGTATTTCATATGAGAAACAGTGATCTATGTTGTGCCCAGCTCGACTAGGGAAGACAACTTTTCCTTGTTTGATCTCATTCTACTTCCGAACTTTCTCTTGAGAATTTCACCCTATGATCTCCACGCCGGCTTCACGCTTTGACACCTGTGTTTGGGCCTATCTACACTTTATACCGAAGGAATACCCGTTCCAGCACAACTGAAGGCAATGAGCTTAGAGATAGTATATACGTCAGAAACTCTAGTCACATAGCTAAGAGCCCCTGATTAGAAGTGAGAGATGGATATATACTCCGCAAATACATACTATTCCTCGTGGACCTGGGCCAGCCGAGCAGAACCTGGCGGCCTGGTTGAAAGGACACCTGTTTCACACGGGCGACTTCCAAGGTTTTGCTGGCTCTGTACTTCGTGCAGGGCTTTGTCATAGCTCGAAGGTACTAGATGCTGGGTACTAGACCCTTTCATTCTTACACTCAATTCTGCGACATTGCGATGACCTACCTATTGTACCTTCTAACCCCTTTCTACGCAATGATGTTGTGTTGGCAATTTAGCAGCAAGTTGCCAGATATGTAACTCGCTTGGTCTCGACGGACGTGAACTGCATAACCCCCGTCCAACTCGGAGACTCGTAGTCGCTGGGGAGGTACGGGGCGCAAGTTGGAAAAGAACTGGTAGCTTCGAGCACTGGGTGGGTGATCGTCTGTAACAGTTGCTGGAAATGGTGTGCTTACCATTCTTGGGAGGCATTTGGGAGGTTGGGAAGACGCCGGAGAGGAGAGGAGAGGAGATGAGACAGAGTGTTGGTAAAGTATACCTACCTGGAGCTGGGTCACCGCGTGCTGTTTGAATAAAATATGTTTTTCCTCCTGCCAGATCATCTCCCAGGAACCCACATCCATTATTATGAATGTAATAGGGGCGCGAAGCCCAAGCTCAACGCAAAAGGGTTGAACATGTCTGCATAGAATGGAGAGCAGTCGAGATCCTGGGAAGAGAGTCGAGACCTTACCCATGTCCCAACCCTACCTACCTACCTCTGTACCTTACCTAGGTCGATAAGAAATTAGTTGCGAACTCCCGATTGGTTTCAGCCTCGCCTGGACTTTTCGCTGTCGACCTACAAGTACTCCGTCCGGGTAGAGGTATGGATGGGTACGACGGGTACGGTGAGAGTGGGCGGCTCGGCCTAGGGAGCGAAGGGGTGGCGAGGGCTCTTGGGTCGCTCGAGAAGCAGTGCCTGCCTATCAGTAAGAAACCACGAAACAGAATCCATGCGGTCGCTTCTCTTACCCTTTCCTCGTCCGCGTTGTACGACGTGGCTCGTGTGTGATGTGTGACAACTTATAAGTGGGTGGAATCGAGACTGCTCCACGACGGGAGCATCCAATGTGCGTAATTAGTCGTACTCCCTACGAGTCCTCCGTACAGAAGACGACCCTCTCAGGAATGGAGTCCAGTGAGTGGCACACATGCCTCTCAGATGGCAGATGGCAGGAACTGGGTGAAGGCTTGAGGTGCAGACACGAAGCACTTGGACTGGCAGGTGAACCAAGTACTCCGTAGTGGAATAAGGAACCGAAGTTTGGAACCGCTGCATCCGAACTTTTTTTCCCACTCTCTCCGTGCCGCGTGAGTATCGATCTTCCCACGTGCGATCGCCGCCGCCGCTTCATCGAGGACTCCGTACGAGGGATGGCACGGAATATAAGTGACGCTGGCTGACACACAACTTTGTGCATCCGTACTGACAGCTAACTGGCAGCCTCTGGCCCGAGTGACGGGGAGCAACGTTACGAGGGATGGCTCCGTGTCTGTGCGTGGGTTTTGAGTCGAGTCGCGTGCAAAAAGGATAAAAACGATATCCACTCGCCACGCATCACACGCATCGCGTATCGGTTGATTGCAGATCACATCCCACGGGCCATGGCACGACGCCGACGACCACGACGCACGCACGCACAGTCCAGAACTTGAACGTGTCAAAAATGTCAAACGTCAACCGTCAACCGTCAACCGTCAACCGTCAACCGTCAACCGTCAAACGTCAAACATGGGGAAGGTCAAGTCCATGCGTGCGTGCGTGCCTCCAGCCTCCATGCGATCTGACCGTTGCTGTGTCACATGCAAACCCCCCACTCTTCTGCATGATGTCAATGTCGGATGCCCTCTCTCTGCTGTCAGACTTTGGAAGCACGCAGTTCGTGAGCGTGTGTGGGGTGTGAGGGCCTGTCACCCAGGTGTCACATTACAATCTACTCCAGACAGATGCATGCGGAGGTAGCATGTGAGGGAGATCTACAGCATTCTAGCCTGCGTGCCGCAATCTCAATCTTGAGGTTGATGATCTCCGCTACACACTCTGTCTCTGACAGCGAGTGCTGTACGTAAATACATCATACTAAAAGGGCAGGCAATGCACCGATCGACCTCGCATCCAGCTTGCATCCAGATAGACTTCAACTAACGTCCGTGGGAAAGCGGCACGATCTTCATGGATAGACCGGGGAGGTATGTACTTTATTCGTGCCCAGTCCGAGCTACTATCTTGAGGGCGGGCCGCGTAGAGGGAGGGATGGGGGTGTGAAAGCAGAAAGGATGAGCGAGCGACGTTAAGGCACTATACTATCCCTTGCAACCGAAAAGGGGGAAGGTTTACTCGGCTATGCAGGAACAGACGACACTGTCACCAACTTACTGCTAGTGGGACAAAGGGAGTTGTAGTGGCATCAAGCCCTTCCCTGATGTGGTTGGGAGACCTAATTAATACAGACGATGCTTCTATGAATAGACAACGCCAACGCCAAAGCGCCCAAATGGAAAAATACAGAGCGTGAGGCACACTAGCGAAATAGATAGAGAGTCCAAGTGCAGTGCTTTATGCAGGGGAAGTTCATTCTCGAGTCTTGGCTTTCCAGGAACAGGAACCGATGGGAGTGATATTCCGATAGAGAAGACGAAGCGAGGTACAACTAAATAACCGAGGACAAGGGGAGAAGGTTCCAAAAAAGGAGAGAGATAATATTAATATGGAGTACCAGGTCTGAGGAGGAGGGAGAAGAATTGGCGGCTTGGGAAATTTGAGGCGATTGAGATTGACCGACCGAGCAATCGAGTGACCAGGTATGTTGTCCCGAGTCCAATCAGTTACCTAGGTACTCCGTACTCCGTACTTTGTATAGGATTTCTGCACTCTGTAATACTGGTACATAGTACGGAGGGAGGTACATATGTATCTATCTATCGTAGGGACATGCCATGTTCGCTTGCCTGGTACTCCCTACATACAAACATACACACAATCCAAGGCGGCGGGTAAGGGGCCAAGGGCTGACTCGCACTTTGGAGAAGACAAGACAGTCCCTGGACTAAGGTTTCACACTCGATACTCGGTTATAGGATTTTTGTCTGGGTTGAGTTGTGACCCTGTATGCGAGCTGCTCTGCCATTGGCCATTTCAAGGGGGGGGGGATGGGGGGGTTAGGGTTGCCCTCGTGGAGGGAAAACCTCAACGGTAGAAAAAAGCGGGACTGAATATTATCACACGAGCTGTGATAACGAACTGTGATACATATGTGATGGATGGGGGGAATAGGGGTTAACTCTCTCGAGCTATGATACTACTTTACATGACTCGTCGAAAAGTCTGAAGAGGGGGAGAGAAAAAGAGGCATTATCACAACCACAAGCTATTCTATCCCGGTAGTGTTATACTATTACATATGTACATACGAATAGACGTGTCAACTCTCGCCTCAAATTTCCCTCAATATCTCTCTATCTCTCTATCTCTCTCCCTCTCTCCCTCTCTCCCTCTCTCCCTCTCTTTGTTGCCACTGCCATTGCCACTGGGGCGTGGCGCGAGGGCCCGCAAGCGTAATATAATCTGTACTGTGGCGCTCCGGACCAAGATCTGTCACTATCGTATCCCTGAAACGCCTCCCCGTTCCTTGTACTGATATGGAGGTACCTGCTACGGAGTACACAGAGCGGGTGGATGTCTGTCGACTGTCAGCGACATACTCCGTGCATACTAAGCAGTACATACCTAGGAGTAGGTAATAGTCAGTACCCCGAACCCGCCCTTCCAACGGTCTAAGTACTATACTAGTTAAGGGAGTAAATACGAAGTACCCCCAAACTCCAGCAACTCCCAAGGCTGTACCGTATATAGATTAATACTTATTTGCGACTAACTCCCCTCTCCAAGGGTGGTATAGTAGCCACATAGGGAATTCGGTACGAGGAGGTAGGTAGGTATCAGTCGAACTTCCAAACATACCTCCTCGTACCTACCCGTAGTTCGAGAGTCAGGCGTGCGTTGCGATGCGTTGTCGTTTTTGTTGGAAATCCTCGTAATTTCATCCCGAACGAGCCGTCGTTGACCAGCCAGCCAGCCAGCCAGGCGCTCAAGCCTCACCAGCCTCGCTTGCATGCATGTCTCGCTCTAGACCTCTGGACCTCTGGAGTCTATTTCTCCCCCCTTGCAGGCGTTTAACGGTCCCCCCCCTCGCTCGCTCACGAGTCACAAATCACAAATCACAAAATCACCGAAAGAAGGCAGTCCCGTCCCCGTCCGTCGATCACGAAACGGGGCGATGCACCATGCACCCATGGCTCCCCCTCCTCCCCCTCCTTGGCTTCGGCGTGATCGACGCAGGGGTTGGAGGACGCTTTATCTCGACGTTGCTCGTGAGCCGTAGCTTGTATGTACTAGTACTACTCCGTACTCCGTACTCCGTATTAATCAAGTTACGAGTAAGTTCTCGTTTGGTATGTAGTTCCCCTTGGAAGGGCCTGCACGTGATATATCAGCGGGAGTTGGGGTTCTGGCCACTACTAGTTATAGTACGAGGTATTAGCATGGTTTCATTGTACTACGAGTAGGAGTAGTAGCTTGTAGACAAAATGCAGGACCGATCCTAGGTATCCAGCTTGGCGAATGTAAAGTGCGAGGTGGTGGTTGATACTATTCGTCCACTATGTAATGTCGTGTCACTTTGAGGAGAGACGCGAATCAGATATATTTCAGTCGTGAAGAAATTTGGTGACGATAATCACCCCTCGTGTGTGCATTTGAATTCTTTTCTTTTCTAACAAAAACCATTCTCTCAATCGTAGCATACTATAGTAGGTCTCGGCAGTCTCAGTCTTTCCTTCCATACCTAAATAATACCTCAATTAAACTCCAACGTGAGGAGGGGACAATGCTCAATAGTAGTAGCAGTAGTAGCGATTGATAATCCTCAACTCACTCACAACCATTCCACGGTGGAAAAACAAAAATATGTATAACCTCTGAAAATGAAAATGAAAGCAATCTCCCAAATGCCGTCAAACAAGACCACTGCATATATATATAAAAAAAGACATAACAAACTTTGATGGAACGCTGACAAACGATTGATGGATCCGATTCAACCAACCTGCCTTTTTCATGCTTGGGGGTGTAACCAGAGACATTAAGAAAAATTCAAATTCAAAACTCAAGTTGGGGGTATGTTTCTGCGCTCTCTCCGCATAATCTTCGTAATGCTAGCAGCAATGTCTGTTCAGGCCCGACCTGTTGAGGGGAGGGGATGTGCAGGTGTAAAAGCAATAAAATGGTGATAAAAAAAAGGTCCGCCGTCCAGGGTGATGAAAAGAATGTGAAAGCCCTCCCCGTCAATCTGCAAATGCCCTCAACGCCATGCCAGAAATAGTGACAAACACCTGGTTCGTAGCACGTCCATTGGCTTGCGTTTCCAAGTATCTCTTGGCCAACTCCCTTTCTGAAGACAGTTCGCTTTGCCCTGCTGATTTGGAGCCTAATAACATGATGCTGTAAATGGTGTCTCGGTTTTCTTGACTGTCCAACAGTGGTCGAATTTGGGTTAATATGGTAGGTGACACGCCGTGTCCATTCGGGTCTTGGCTGGCAGCGGCCGTTTCAACCAACTTCCAAAAGTCATCGGATCTCTTCATGGCTTGCTTTTCAAAAGCAGTGGTTTTTGGTTCGGGTTCGGCTTCATATTGATGAACAAAATCGGCAAGTGATGTGGTAGGGCTGCTGAATGGTTGCCCAGTCAATATTGCCCCCAACGCTCGGCATCTCCGTGCGAGCTTGTCGGTTTCTTCCCCGCTCGCATCTTCTGGTCTCACACAGAGCTCAAGCAGTGCCCAGGTCACTCTGGCTTCTTGACTGGCCAAGGTGGCAATATCAGAATTCGAGGTATCTGTGTGGCTACTAACCAAAGTTAGATAAGCGAGAACGTTTCCGAGTTGAACACGGTCGGCGCATAATAATTGGAAGCCTTCCTTGGCAAACCATTTAGAGGAACCAGACTCCAGGAGTTTGTCGAGACCAGGGGCAAAGGCAATGTCGTAAATCTTCCGGATGGACTCAAGATTAGGAACAGAATCAGGTGGAATGGGAGGAACAGTGGGGACTTTGGCACCGGCAATGCTACATATGGACTCTATCGTCCGCCGGGTTGGACGGGAATCGATGTCTGTCATTGCTATACTGTCCCGGGAGTTAGTGAGATGAGATGAGAGACTTGATATCGAAATTGTACGTACGACGTCCAGTCGGAGGATAGGGAAGTCCAGTTTGAGAAGGACCGTCCATGTGATAGGGCTGGTTCAGGTGGGGCAACAGTTGCTCAGGTGGTCTTGGGTAGGGGTATTCTGTGTGATCACGAGGGGAGCTGTTGACAATGCCTGAAGAGTTGATGTTGTGCGTAGACCCAGGGGGGCTGATGGGTGTGGTAGTGAATCTCCTGGATTGATTGTTGACGGCTGACGTTGTTGGTGTAGTATGATTGGCGTGTGAGTTATTGGCCGCGGATGCTGGTGCAGGGTGGATGGAATGAGGTCCTTGTGACTGGAAGACTGGATCGTAGCCTTGACACAAACGTTTACTCTTCATGCAATTCCTGCACTCTGGTCGACCTTCGTCACACTATTGAATCGAGGAGATGAATCGTTAGTCTCGGCAGGTAGTAGGGGGGTTGCACAGACGCGAATGGACAAAAATAGCAGGAGGGAGGAGACGCAAGTGCAACCGAGGAAATTGGATCTTTTCTCCCCCACAGAAAAAGCCAGAGGTTGAGATAGTGAAAAGGCAATCTCGAGCCGAGGAAAAGCCTCGTCAGGTAAGGGGGTCGCTCGGGCAAGTGTGTAGCGTTGATGTGTAGAATTTGGTAGTGTGCGAAGAAGATGAATTCAGGGCCCGAGGGAGCCTGAGGTTGCGATTGGATTTTGTGTTTTGTGTTGTGTGTGTGTGCACGCACGCCACAGGCGAAGGTGTAAAAAGTTCGCGGTGTACGTGTGTTTGGCCTTGGGAGGGAAGAGTGGGCATGTGAGGATCACTGGCGGAGCGAGGGTGGTGGGGGGGGGAGAGGGGGGGAGGGGGCACGGGCTAGGCTAAGGGGAGAGTGACAAGAGGAGAGAGGCTTTTTCAGGGCAAGTTGACGAGCAAGACCGTTGGCACGCCCCCCGAGGCCCCCCAGCGTTGTCGGTTGATAGGCACGCCCCTAGGCTCTTAGGCTCTGAGGCTCGTAGGCTGTTAGGCTCAGGGCTCAGGGCACAGGCCACTTGGTGGTGAACTCGGTGAACTCCAGGTGCGCCACCATCACCACAACCGACCCAAGCGGCCAAGTGGAGCACGTGTAATCCTGCCCCCGAGCCCCAAACTCAACCAAACTCAACCTGCCAGCTGCTCGGCCCGTTGGTTCATTTTGGGACAGGGGAATTGCAACCGCTGATAATGCACCAACCCTCGGACAAGGCTGCATCTGGGATAGAACACAATGACAGTGCAAGGAGGCAAGGAAAATCAGAACTCACTTTGATACGCCTCTTTCGGCAAGTCAGGCAGCCTGTCTTGGTCCGCCTCTTCACTTCCTTGGCTTTGTGTCGCGTCGGGGCCACAATGAGATTCGGATCGGTGGTTGAGGGCAGTGGCATTCGCCCATGCATAGGTTGGTAAGGTGAATGAATGCCCGAGGGGATTCCTGGATATATAGGCCGAGCTTGCATGTACTCGTGCCCCAGGGGAGGCGGAGGCGGGGGTGGTGCAGGTCGTACAGCATATGGGTATGGCAGCGGTGGTAGCACGCGTGGCGCTGCCGGTGGAGGTGGCGGTAGAGGTTGTACTACTTCTGGCGACGACCTCTGTACTGTCTGCGCATGGAAGTCAATGCTGCTGATGGGCGGTAGACTGATTGAGGCCGACATTGGCTGTAGCGACCCCGAGGTTGAATATGAATAATTCATCGACTCGTAGGCTGGTGACACCGCCTGCCCCAGCGAGTAGCCTTGAGGGTTGGAGGGATAAGGGCTGATGAACTCCAGTTCCGCTGCCAGCGATCCAACGCTGATGGTCAATGGCCTGGCCGATTTGTGTGTGGCTTCTGGAGATAGACGTATACGCCGTAGTAGGGTGTTTTCGGAGCCTCTTCTGTGTGGCCGCGGGTGAATTTGATTTCTCCTCTAGACAAGTGATGGTCCACTCATTAGAATTATGGTGAAATGGTCAGCGTCGGCGTCAGGTGTATGTCAAGCCCTTCGCACAACAAGCAGGAAGATGGGACAGAATAAAACGGGAGGACGAGGTAAAGGGAGCTCGCAAGAAAGTCCAGTGGATAGCAAAAGCAGGAAGGGACAAGCAGCAAGATGCAGGTAAGTAGGCGACACAAAAGAACGATCCAAGGCGAGAAGGGATGAACCCGGCCTTGACTGGGATAGGGAGCGGATCTTGCCAGTACCGAGCGGAGGACCAGACTCGATGCAATTCAAGAGTCAAGAGTCAAGACGTGTATTGATTGCTAGCGTTGGTGGAGGGCCTGCACCAGAGTAACATGATGATGCTCTATTCCAGCAGGGTAGTCCAGTCATCTCTCCAGAGGTAATAGTGGCATGGCCGGAAGGGGGATGGATACAAGACAGGGCTCGGTGGACTAGCGGTTGGATACCCTGGATGGGACGTCGCCCGTTCAGGCCCCGTGAAACAATTCGCTGTCTGTTCTGGGTCTGTCCAGTGTCTGGAGGAATGAGGGAGGGGGGGATCAGAGGCCAGAGGATACTCTTCTCTCAAGGCGACACGGACGCCCAAGTGCCGGAGCAAGAGGGAGTGAGCAAGCGTTGCGCAGGAATCAGACATGAATGGGATGGCGAAATTGGAACGACACTCGCTTCGAGTCGCTTCGAGTCGCTCAGCCGCCCTAGACGACAAGCATAGTGAGAAGAGCGAGGGTGCCGGCCTGCACCTGCAACCAAGGCTCCTCTGCCAAATCGTGAGAGCCAATGCGATGGCACATCCGCGAAGGAATGGGGGTCCCCGATTCCCAGAGTAGCCCTTTGTGCCCATGGCCCGACGTTGTCCACCGGTGCTTTTTGGCAGCTGTGGCTTCTGTGCTGCTCATCGTTGCTGGCGAGGTGCAACCCATCCCTGTATCCCTGCTAGCGGGCGCAGCAGTCCATCCCCTGGTATCCCAGTCAAACGGGCGTCTCGCTTAGGGCATCTCCCGGCGCCAAACGACCTTAGGCTGGAGTCTAAGCAAGACGAGGTGCCTAAATCGTCAAGGCGGCCTCGAAGAAAACCTTTTGTTGTTAGCGTCCGCCCGCCAATGCCTTTGGTGCTCCAGATGCTCGTACTCCCGTCCGCACAGTCTCTCACAGTCTCTCACACCCTAGGCTCGTCGCCCACTAGCCCTCTGGTCCTCCCACTCAGTCGACCTGCATCCAGCGAGCTTGTCTATCGATGCATCAGACCGCACTAGCTGGACATGGTAACATTGAGTCCATCACCGTACCAAATCAATCCTCCTGGTTTCGACATGGCGTCCTTTCCAATGCGGTAAGGGAGAGAGAGCTGAAAACAGTACATTGGTGGTATAGTGCGAGGAGGAGTCGGTATTATTGAATTGCGGTAAACGCACTTTCCAGAGGGGATATGAAGCTGTAAGCCTGTAACTCGAATTGGAAGGGAACTGGAGTTATTTCCCTTAGGGCCTCACCAACCCCCCCTTCACCCCTGGCCACGAATTCATCATTGCCATCAGTTCATCATCCATGCTGGCTGGGGCCCAGAAAAGCAATGGACAAATAAAAAGAGCCGGTGGGAAGGCAAACTTGAAGCAAGCCATGAATGGGGCACGGATTGCTGGTACGGAGTAGTGATACACAGCAATAGAAGATGGAAATGAACCCGCCACCGCCCAGAGGAGAGCGTCGAGTGTCTGCTACAATTCCACGAACAGTGAGTCCACCATTCCACTGCTATCCGTCCATTCATTACTCGTCATTCTCGGCTGTACTCGTAACTTGTCTCCCCTTCCTTGGTCCTGAATAAATGCTGTTGTTAGCCAATTCACTGTTGGCCCAGCTGTTTTGCTAGCTTGTTGAAACGCTGCCGGTCGATTTGACGCTTGGATTGATGTCCCCTCTCGCTCGTCTCCGTCGATCAATTGATTACGAGCACTCCGTAGTGAGTTAGTCGGCTCGTGGAGTCAGTCGCGTGGGTATCTGGTATCTGGTGTCGGGTGTCTGATCTCTGAGACCTGCCGTCCTCGATACCCAGGCCCCAGGCCTCAAGAATGCCAGGCCCAGTGTCCAGGGGATCGGGACCACTCGTTCGTTCCAAAATGTCACGATGCTGCTCGACCGTTGCCAAGCACCTCTAGAACCCTGCTAGTCGTTTTTCGAGAATTGATGCACGCAGGCGTGGAACCTTGTCAGTTGTAGGCTTGAACGGAGTACGGAGGACCAGGTTCCCTCCCTCGTCGAGGGGGTGGCCAGTACAGAGTAGGCTCCTTAGGCTGTAGCCCGTGGCCACCGCCAGTCCCTCCCAGACTGCCGTCAGTCCACTACTCCACAGCCGCTCGACGCTCTGACTAGATTGGCAACCGATTCCTAGGCAAAATGGAAAAAGTAACCCCATCACCATCCATCCAAGCCATGGGCGATGGGCATGGGCGATGGGCGACGGGCCAGGGAAGCATCAACGCTCCAACCCACAGCCCCCAGCCTAACCCGTGCAGCCGACCAACTGGCACCAGCCCATTAACACCTGCCTCCCGCCAATCTGAATTTGGCTTTTTGTGGCCCTTAATAACCCAGATGGGTTTCAATGCGACCATGTCAGCACCAGATCCTTTTTCCTTGCATGTAGTACTCCGTACTCGTAGTAATAACACTCGCACCCGTACCAATAACCCGAAGAATCCCAATAATAATCCCAACCAAGCTCTGACTATTCCGCATTCATGAATCATTGCCTCGTAGTCCTTCTCGTACTCGACTGGTTGAGGTGCTTCCCTGCCACTTCCTGGGTTGAGAAGGAGTTTGTACCACTACTCCTACTCCCTGCCCCCCTGTCCGCCCCCTCCGTTTTCGTGTTCCTGTCTGTTTTCGTCTGTCCGGCCCTCCGCACTCGAGCTCGCACTCAGACCTCAGACCTCAGACCTCAGACCTCGGTGGTACTCCGTAGACCGCACTGCTACCCCGTGCTTCTCGCGAACCCAACGACCCCGCTAGGCAATTTCTGGAGAGTTTGGACCGTACAAGAGATTGGCTGGGTGATGAGCTGTCCGATTGTCGAAACGGTGGTTTGATCATCACCAACCACGTTACGCCATGACTGAATGAAACACTTTCTGAAAGATATCGCTCCCTCGCCCGCAGTCCCAGTCTGGAGTATGCTGTCAAAGCACACTAACCTACGACACGGCTGGTCCCATTCCGAGTACACCTTTTCGCAAGAGACCGCCACAGAAACCGTTTGCTCCACCAAATCTGGTGCACGGATACCCTGTGTTCCTTGCACAATACCCAATCTCAACCCCCGACTCTTTCTTTTCGGTTTGTGTTTGGCCCTTTGACCCCGTTGGCAGATCATCCTCATGGTCCATCCACCACGGATCGCTGGCAGGGCACAGCGACGAGTCCTCGGTACTCCGTACAGGTTGGAAAGCTATGTCATCGGCACCCGCCATCCCGCACGCGTGATCTTCCGCATCTCATCCGGTACCGAAACAGTCTGCATTTGTCAACCAATTGTCCTTTCATCTTCTTTTGTGTCACATGAGCCTTCCACATCAATACCATAAACGCATGAGATTTACAACCTTGAGACGCCAGTTGTAGTGCTGGAAATTCTCCAGGGGCACGGGTTGGTCTTGATCATGGGTTGATCATGGTCATGGTGCCCTCATTTTGCACTGACTCTGCTGTCAAAGAGCCATGGAGCCATGGCGCCTAACAGGCTAACAGCCTATTTGCCCCCGGTCACCCTCTTGCAGAAAGCGTACTAAGTAGGGCCAAATATCTGTTGTCGATAGAGGGATGCGCGTCGGTTGGAAGCTTGACTGACGAGAACTTACTCATGCTGGACCATGTATCATACCAGGGATAATTGTTGGTCATTGCGGGACAATTCTCCGAGTAGACCTACCAGGGTTTGCCATTAGACAGGCAACCGAGCCCAATCATGAACTTGGGGCAAGGGCCTAACAACAGCCTGCTCGCTGCACCGCTTGTGCCACCCTATTGCTTAGGCGCATGAGCGTTCGCTCGCCCGTTGCCTTTCGAAAATAACCGAAGGGTCTGAAATGACTCGAGTGTTCGTCGGCATTTGCCATTGGACCAATTGCTAGCCTGTGGGTAATCTTCGCCTGGCCATCAAAGTCGTATCTTAGTAAGTGTCGGCTATTCCGCGTGCCTACTATTTTGAAACACGGCCAAGACCCGACCTGTACGGAGTACGGGCAGTAGCCTACTCCCAAAAGTGTGGGCGATCCTCCAAGCACAAGGGGTGCTTGTTTAGGGAGGTACCTCGCCTTGAAGCTAGTCCATGTGCTTCATCATCATTGAAAATAATCGTCAAAAGTGTATGTAGCAGCCCACTCAATTCACCGGTCGGTGAACACCCGTAGTGTTTCAAACGATTTTCACGCCTGGTCTCGGTGTGCTGTGTAGTGCTGCTAAACGCGGATGGTGCATTACGAGTATCCTCCGTCGCGTTGTGTCTGCAAAGCGCAATCAGGGAACATGCTGGTAGCCTGGTGAATGTTTTGTCTCCAACATCCACGGATGCCTACCTAATTGTGGCTGCAACCCCGTATTCACCTCGGACCTCTCGATGCTTTCCTACACAACCTGCCGCAGAAGGAACTGCATCGTGTCCACGTGGTCCACCACGTTGTGCATCCTCCTGCTTGAGACTGAGAATGACCAATGATACTCTGAGAAGGCCGCAGCAAGGTTCAGTGCACGCCAAAATGCAATCTGTGTCTGATTGATGTTCCCTGATCGGTCATCTCGCTTATCTGACTTTTCGCCTCGTCCGTGCCTCGCCAACAATTTGAAGCCGCATTTTGATGCTCGAAAGCCCGGACGATGACTGACGACGCACGACTCACGAGTCACGACACCTTGGCCTTCCGCCGTTTGAATAGTGGTATAGGAGGGTCTGTTGGAATTTGCTCCACGGGGCCCCCTCCCTGACCACGACACGTCCGTTCGTTAGCGAGGTCATCATCCTCATTTTTGACCAATCTACAGGACTTCCCTTCGTCTAGATTGGCAGACATTGAATCCTGATCGCCTGCGGCGGCCTTGTCCGCGACCTTGTTTTTATCTGGCGCCTCCAGGCCACCCCCCGGCGAGCCAGCTGCAAAAGAACTCGGCGATGCCTTGATTTCCTCTCTCTTCATCATAGAAATCGAACCAGACAACAAATCGTCCAGGTCTGCGTCATCATGCCTGGGAAATCGTTTGGTTGTGGTACCCCATCTACGCCTCGCGACACTTCCTTCTCCTTCTCTTACTTCTTCTTCCTCCTCGTCCTGACCTTCAAATTTCCGTTTCTTGACTCCGATGCTTAGGGACTGTTCCGGTTGGTTCTCAATACTGGGCTGATTGGAGACCACAGCCCAGTCGCCAGCCATGGCCATTTCAGACCGGACGTGCTCTGGGACTTTGATGCCCATGTCGGCAAGCTGAGCCCATTGTCTCTTCTGATCAGCCGCTGACTGGGGTACCGGGGCTGATCTTTTGCTGGAAACAGAGACAGCCTGCGCGGTTGAAGTGAGGTTTGTGGAAGGATCAGAGGATGGCGAGCCAAAGGTGCCCTTCAGGCGATCTACCTCTGCCTTCGCCCGTTGTTTCTCCCGCTCAGAGCGCTCATGGCCGTTCTGGATGTCTCGAAGGAAACGCTTGAGGTTGTTCTGGTGTTTCGCAGTGCTTTCATGCTGCTTGCGTTCGAAAGCGGTGTCCTTCACATAGGTGCTGCAATGCTTGCACCAGTACTTAGGCTAGTTAAATGGTCAGTGAACAATAGCGAGATAAAAAGTATGGGTAATGATGAGTGACTACTGACAGTAGATTTCCAGTATTCCGACATTGTGCCTTGCAAGGTCCAATGCAGGAATAAAGATATGTTGATAATGAGTGTGGCTGATGTTGCCCCAGTGGCCTATGACAGAGGATCGTGGTTCTTGCAGCGAGATATTGAAGAGTCGGGGAAGGCGGGCGGCAAAACGTTGGAGATCTGCTTATTAGTGCCAGTGTGAGTATTTACGAAGTACGGAGTACTAAGTATTGCTGGAGGACAAAACCCGAAATCGATCTTTGCCGCAGGCAGGCTGCAGCAAATGGAGGCCACGGGGAGGGGAAGGGGAGCCCGGGGGATGGAAGGCGAGCGATTTGGTCAAGTCCAGAAGGAAGGGGTCGCCGACTCGCCAGAAGGGTTGTGGCTGCCGAGAAGAACAAAAAGACGCTGGGCGAGAACCGGCCGATTTTTGTGGGTGTCAGACAGCGTAATTCTCAGGCCAGCAGGAGTCCTTGGCTATGTTGATCTTCTCTAAGGAGTAGTCACCATTCAAATGACAAACCCACGTGCAAACATAATCAGCCTAGGCATTCCTAGCGACAAGATGCACCAATCATACAACGACCCAAGAGGTAAAGACCCCGAGCTTGCCCGTTCCGCTTCTTCCCTGCTTCCCTCGGGAAAAAAGTTCGACGAAATCTCGCATTTATCTTCCCTTTTTCCGTTGTTGTCATCCAGGCCTCAGTCATTCAATTCCATTTCAGGTCGAGTCCTATCAGCAGCACGCTCTTTTCTTCAACGCTGAGCTCCCTTACCCCATCCTATAGATTTCCTGATATACTCTGTAGCTGGAGCCGCACCCAACTCCTCCACTGCCAATATCGCTGAGAGAACAGCTTCTTTGCGGCACACTTCGCACACACGCGACATTCCTAAATCCTTTGCCTCCCGTCCTCTCTTCAGTCATCACACCCAAAGATGAAGATCTTCTCTTCCACCTACACCTTCGACTATTCATGGGAGGAGGTGTCCACCAACAACTGGCGGAAATATTGTCCGTGGAATGATAAAGCTTCACACGTGCTAGGGGTTGATACCTTGTCTCGCCATGTCGACGCCGCCACGGGCATCCTGCGCACCGAACGATTGATTACATGCAAGCAGAATGCACCACAATGGGTTCTGACCATTCTTGGTGGCGAGACAACAAGTTACGTCTATGAAGTATCCTACGTGGATCCGTCAACGAAAAAGGTCACAATGGTCAGCACCAATATGACCTGGTCCAACCTTTTGCAATGTCGAGAAACGGTGGTCTACCAACCCTCTATGTCCGATGCCCAGGGAAAGACCGAGTTCAAACAAGAAGCCAAGATTGTTGCCCTCTGTGGTGGGTGGCAAAAGGTCCGCACCAAGATCGAAGAGGCCAGCGTTGAACGATTCAGAGAGAATGCGGCTCGCGGACGAGAAGGGTTCGAGATGGTGCTGGAGATGTCCAGGCGAGTGTTTGGCGAGGAACGCGAGAGGCTTAAACTGGGACAGGCGGTTACCATCTAAGCTGAAAAATGTTGCGGCGGTTTCTAACCCGAAAGCTTTGGTTCCGACCTCACAACGAATAACGAGCATCACTTCGAGCGAGAGCATGGACCGGCGTATTATTCTATTCCAACAAGAAAACGGTTTCTTGTCGGCTGCTTTGGACATGGGAGACTGTCCAAGCCAAAATTCTTTATACTTGTCTGCAGCAAGGCGTTCAGGATTGGCATGGACTTGGGAAAAAAGGTCTTTGCCGAAGAATTGACGATACCACATATACCACCTGACTATTTTATTAGATGAATAGAGAAGGAAAAGAGCTAGAACCTCAGGGTAACTATTGTGACATTACATAACAAACCACTCCCGTCGGTTAATGGAAATGTTTAAACCTACTCGGATTTGACCAGATATCTACGTTATTGTATGGAGCAATATACGGAGGCCGAGACGATGCAACCATGTAGTACTCAGCATCCGAGCTGTGCCGGTTTAATATCACCCACTGGCAAATGCCTATTTCTGAGAGGGTCTGTCAGACACAGGCGTCCGTCCAAGCCATCATACGAGGAGTATGGGGTACTACGTAGGAAGGGAGGTAGTCGTGGTACGGGATACATGCGTACCTGTATATGCTCCATACCTAGGGACCCAGGCACGAGGGATGGAGCCTGAAAAGTTAGAGATGCAAGGCTTAGAGCATAAGGCTCGCAGCTCTAGCCTACGACGAGATAGACTTTGTTGACATGAATATTCGTAGGCCGAAAAGTCCTCCGTATCTATGTGTAGGTATCGAGTCGCCATGTGCATCGTACTCGTGGTCAATGTCTATCTTGAGCTGTCCTTCCCTGTCGGCGAATACGAGAAAGCATGGGGGAAGACCAGTGGCAATCAAGCACCAGAGTGCTGGCCGACTCCAGTCTCCATCTATTACCCAGCTGCGGGCAGTTTAATTAATACCCGCTGGGTCACAACCAGTCAAGGAAGCTCCAATTTGTCCAAATGTCCACAAGCCCTGGTCACTTCTGTCCTCCACGGGTCGAGGCCTGCACATGCTGAGAATTTGGTGTACAGAGAGAGGTGCCTGGCCCTTCAGCACAAATCAGACAGTCCTCCCCCTTGCAAGCCGCAGGGTCTCCAGAGTCCGTCATCTCCTTTGAGGAAGCGGTCGATCACTCTACGCTCTCCCGGGCATTAGCCAACCTCGCTTTGGGGGCCCCTGCTCCTCTGTGGCCCTCGGACTCGCTGCTCACTCGCACGCCTGGGTGACACTGGGTGCCACCCCTCCCAGGCACAACCATCCCATCCATTCTCCCATCCTCCCCTTTCTCCAATCATTCTGCCTTTCTCTGCTACTCTGGACCTTTGTCCGTTTGCTCGATTGCCTGCTAATACGCAAATCCACCTACTCCGTATCTTGTCTCCCATTGAAACCTCCCATCCAGTCTGTTTTCTGTTCCAACTTGCAAGGCACGATATCATGGCCAACCTCGCCCATCCACAGCCTTGATCAACGCTTCTCAATTGTGGCTGTCGCTTACACCAGAATCCCTTTGGGCAAAGTCAAATTTCCTTGGGATCACCGTCCAGCCTGGTAAAACCGATTGGCCGCCCTCCCGCTCATCCACTCCATCCCCTGGTCCCTCTCCTTGACTTCCTGTCCATGCACGCCTTTTCACGCCTTCACTCTAGGAATCTCTTGTATGCGCTTGAGGCATGGAAGTCAACGGTGCAGCGCCTATTGACCATTCTTATACCTACACATTACCTCCATTGGCTCTAGATCCAGTCATCCCTTCGCCGACACTGGATTTCTCCCGACGGTCGCAACTACCCTATCACTCTCGCGACAACTCTGAATCTGTCCAGGTCATTTCTTCCCTCATCGACTCCTTGAGCGCACTCTCCGCTGACGCGAGACGTGAACTGCGAGACGACTTCGACCTTGATCACTATACCAGTCACCCGGATCCTGCGACAAATCATATCCCTCCTGTTTCCACCGCGCCCCCAGATGCAGATGATTTGGACCGCGACCTCCATGACCCCCCAATAATCGACGACAGCAGTGACGGAGATGTCGCCGCTGCGCCTGTAATCCGCTACGCAAGAAGGCCTCCGGTGCTATCCAAAAGGTCAAGCAGGTCCAGATTTTATTCGTTGAATCCTGTCCAGCCGGGTTTGGCAACGCGAGAGTCACAACAAAGCCTTCGTTCCCGTGCCGAATCTGAAAGTGTGGGAATCCCCAGCATTGAAAGAAGACACGGCTCTAGTGCAAGTTCAACGTTCTCATTGATCAGTGGCTTTAGCGTCCCACGGAGACACCCGACCAGTGAATCCATACGGGAGATGGCCACCCGTCCAGCTCCTCCAAAGCGGATCTCCTCAGACAGGCGACGAAAGACCGAGTCCTTGTACAGCATGGACCAAGAGAGGGAAACCCGCCATTCAGCTCGATCTTCTTCCATCGATGGCTACTCCGCCATTGGAATCCAAGCTGGCGATAATTATGCGCCGGAAAGCCCATCCACGGGTGCGCTCAGTCGCTTAAGTAGAGGGGATCTCGGAAACCATATGATTCCTTCTCGCCGTTCATCTTTAAGGCGAAGTGTGTCCGGGGTGCCCGAGAATGCTATGGACAATCACCGCTATTCCTTGCCAACAAACAAACTCAAGGAACTCAATATCGATACCGATCTTCTTGAGAGTGAAGACTCCACTGTGCGAAGAATTCGAGAGCTTCAAGAAGCACGGGAAAAGCGCCAAAAGGAGTGGCGAAACGAGGCCCGTAAGTCTGAGAGGGCGGCTAAGAGGCATACGATTGCAACGGCCAAGGTCTCGAGGCGATCTAGCCCCTATCCGAACTCGAGGCTCTCCGTAACGGAGGTCGTGGTCGAGACTCCAGAGGCAGAAAGCCCGCTGGAACTGTCTGCTTGCGTTACGGCGTCAGACCTCGCAACGATGCCGGTCATAGTGAATGATCCTCACACCCCTTTGTCCGCAGTAACACCATCGCATACTTTCCCTAACAGCGCAGCGCCATCTCGGACAAATAGCATTTATGGCTCTACTAAAAGTCCAGCGGCACACCTCAAACGCAACTCGACCACCAACTCGATAAAGCAAGATTCGAGCCTCTTCGAACTCAAGAATATATCTGATGAGGTGGATGCATTTCTGGGAGCACCGCGGCTTACGCAGAAGATTCGACATCCCCGAACGGGCCGAACGATTGCCTTTTCAGAAGTCGGCGATCCCAACGGATTTGTTGTTCTCTGCTGCGTCGGCATGGGACTGACTCGCTATCTGACGGCCTTCTATGATGAACTGGCACGCACTCTTCGACTGAGGCTAATCACGCCAGATAGACCTGGCGTTGGAGAAAGTTCACCCGTGGCGGAGGCATCCTGCACACCGCTCAATTGGGTGGACGATGTAGCAGTGATTTGCAGTCAACTGGAGATTACTCGATTTTCACTTCTCGCGCACTCTGCTGGGGCGATATATGCTCTGGCGACGGCTCTCAAGATGCCCCAGTACGTCCGTGGGCGGATTCATCTACTTGCACCGTGGATACCCCCTTCCCAAATGCCTAAAGGTGCAGCTTTGGGACCCGACTCCCAACCCATCGCAAACCTCCCCTTGTCCCATAAAATTCTGAGCGTGCTCCCAGCACAGATCCTTCGTGTTGCCAACTCTAGGTTTCTGACAGCAACCAGTGCTTCTGTCGACGCAAAACCCCTCAAGAAGAAGAAACAAACTCTTGAAGGTCTCGACAGCTCGATGGACTATTCGTTCCAAGATTTAAATGAGGACAGCCTTTTCGAGAATACCATGGCGGACATGGACAAGGAAAACATGCCGACAGGGAATACGGCGAATACGGGCAGATCCCGAGGGATGTCATGTTATCAAGCCAACAATGAGGCTCTGAAGCAGCAATCGAATGGAATCAAAGTGTCCGGCTCTGATTCAAAGCGTCAAACCCAATACTCGGTAAAACCAGCAGTACCACCATCACGACCTGTATCTCCTCGATTGACAGTGGAAGCCCGACACGCACTTTACAATAAAACGCTTACGCATAGAATCTGGGCATTGGCTACACAGAATGCCAATCCGGCAGGCGACCTGGTGATCTGTTTGGAGCGACGCAAAGCCATAGGGTTTCGCTATCCCGAGGTGACTCGTTCTGTGGTCATCCATCACGGGGCAAAGGATACTCGGGTGCCTCTAGATAATGTGCGGTGGCTGCACAGTGTAATGAAACGTTGCGAGTTGAGAGTTCTGGACAATGAAGGGCATGGGCTCATGGCTTCCGCGTCAGCCATGTCAACCGTTCTTGGTGAGATTGCCAAAGAGTGGGAGGAATGGGAGAAGATAGCGGTGGGAAAAGAGAAGAGAAGGAAGGAAGATCTGGCATCGACGCCTTCGAAAGGAAGGCGATATTTGTGATGTTTAGCCATTTGTTGGCTTGTTGATATGATCTTAGATGTCTTCGTCTGGCACGAAATGAGCGACACATACAAAGTATTATACTAATCGGATATGGACGAGAGGGACACGGATCCCCAAGTATACAGGTATACAGTAATAGTTGAGAGGCATGACAAACAGCATGCCTGACAGAACCAGAGCAGAGAGATCAGAACTTGTTGACTTGTGACAACCTTCACATATGAATCGCTCTAATTTGTCGTCCTTAGCTCGTTGCCCCCTGAACTGAGTCATTCCCAGGCGCTTTTAGGCTGCTTAGGCTGCGGCTGTAAGCGAAGCCCCCCGAGCGTTGCCCCTGCTGTCTGCTGTCATTCTTATTGGCCCTGTCCTTTCTCCGATTTTCTGTTCCCCTCCAGTTCCGCTTTTCACCTTCATCCTCGATTCTCGTTCCGACCTCGAGTCTCGACTCATCACCCCACTGTAAATATCTCTTTTTCTTCAGGTGCATGATAGAACATATTTTCTTTGCAGCAGTCACCTGTCAGTTCCTGATCAATCGTCCCGCACTTCCGTTCGCTTCCCATAATTTCTGATCGAGCAAGAGCTGGTGTACGCCGGCAACTCTCGAGCGGACAAAGACCTTGATCTCGGTGAGCTGTGCCCTCCATGAGCAAAGTACCGGACGCATGGGACGACGAATGGTCCAATGTTGCTGATGTATGTGTGATAAACTCTCCTTCCTAAACCTAACACTCTCTATTGTCCCTATGTCTCACTTGTCCTATTCCGTACAAAACAGACAGCCGCGCCACCCCAGACAGCCGCCGAATCGAAAAAGCCTTCCTCCAAAGTGACAAAGGCCCAAAAACGGGCCCAACAAGCTGAGTTCAACCGACAATTATGGGCTGAAGCGTGAGTCGAACCAGGCTGTGGCCTAATGGTCTAATCTTGGGGTTCCCCCACTAACATTCTCAATCCAGCGAAGGTCCCAGGCAGACAAACTATTTCCTTGAATCTCGAAATGTCGTCCCCCTTCGCTCAGAGTTCAAACCCCCGCCTGTACTTCTCTCCAGAAAAGGACCTGTCATTCAGACACGCAGGCCTGGCCCCACTGGGGTGGAGGGGCTGAGTCTTAATAAGTCCGCATTCTCGCGCAACAACGAGGAGTCGTCTGAAGACGAAGAGGAACGGAAAGCCAAGGAAGTCAGCCTTGCAGAGCGCCAGGCCCAAGCGGTAAGAGATCGCGAGGAGAAGCAGCGGAAATACGAAGAGCGCAGGCAAGAATTATTTGGTACGCCTTCCAGCAGCGGGAACAACTCGAATACCTCACAGCAACACTTGAATAACACCAATACGAGATCTGGCACATCTACGCCCTCAAGTCTGACCCCGCCAGGTTCGCGCTCCGCGACTCCAAATCGCGGTGGCAGAGGCAAAGGAGGTCGGGGCGGTCGGGGTCCGGGAGCCCCAGGGTCCAATCCTTCAACAAGAAATCAGTCACGAGGATCCCAGCACCGAGAATTGTATGACCCATCCCATACCCCAAAGCCAAACCGAGAGGATGTACAACGTATTCGAACCCCCGACATTCACCCGATTCGGGCGCCTAGAGGGCCAGATGGGACCGGCAGAGGAGGATTCGGTTTCTCGAGTCCTCGTGGGGGACACATGTCAAATGAATATCAAGTACATGCCCCAGCTAACGCTGTTACGACCAGTTTTAACACCGCAATTTAACTCTGCCGTTCTAAATGGAGTACGCCTTCCAGCAAAGGACAATGACTAAGTCAATGAGACACCAGTCCTGGCCAAATCATATTAGGAAAGGGCTTTACCAACTCAATCCCATAAGGCTGTCCAAGCCATAGACGTCGGTTACGATACGAGACAATTGAAAGAAAAGCCTTGTCGATGTCCCTTATTTCCTGGAGCACATCATTCTATCCATGCCTTGCCAATTTACGAGGCATGGAATGTGTCTCTCACCGATTGGCTCTCGCCGAGCCCTCCACTCCTGCTGATGCACTGCATCTCACCATAGCATGGCTTCTGTAGCCCTGCCAGCTACCCCTCTCGGGTGCCTGCATCGCTCGCCCCAACATGGTGCAGACACCGATACTGAGGTACTGAGGTATCACAAACAGCACCCACTGGAGTTGTCTACTCGTCCTCATATTGCGAATAAAGACCTCCGGTGCCAAACCCAAGACGCAACCATTTCATCATATCATAGAAACAACCAGTCAACGGAGACTGAAAATACTGTTTCCGAAGCCGAGTCGACTCGAGGCGATTTCGGCTCCAGTCAAGCGAGACGAGACTATTTCCTTACTCGTCATCGTAGGACCAGGTCCAACAAGTGGAACCCACGATGCTGGATTCCATCATTCTGAAATAAATGAGCCCGTTGTACGTTTGCGTGTGAATGTTCGTGGATGGATAAACCTCATCACATGCTCTTATTTGCAAATTAATCCAAACACACCGACACACGGATCGGTCGCGCGGTCACCCAGGGTCGGTCAGTGCTGAGGCAGAGAGCATTCTACAGAACACATTGTTAAGTTGGTCGATTGATTGCCATTTGCTTATTACTCAATGCGATGATACCTATGACATACCCGATCCAGCGAAGCGATCGCATTTCCATTTCGAATTTCGAGTTTGAATTCATAGCACACACATACAGTGCATTAGATCCATAGTCATTCTCACCCACCCTGTCCCCAGACGTCAGATCCGGCCAAGACTCAAGACTCGTTCCAAGCTTTCGGTGTCAGGCATCCATTGTCTGTTGACGTTCTGGGGACACCACAGTAGCGAAATGGCTGATATGCCAGAGACCATTTTAGGGTGTGGTGTCGAATGACTGTCACAAATATGACAAGGCATGAGCAGAGATGTCGATCGAATTTGTTTCAGTTCATGTTGATTCCTTGATTGCTGACTTGCTTGCTTGTTTCAAATTGTTGCTTTGCTATTTATTCGCGCCATTTGTGTTTTTCCTTGCGTCTTGCTGTTTGTGTTCCCATTTCCACTGCTTGCATGTTCTTGCTTGGGTCGCGCGATCAATCAAGGAGGTAGATGAATGGACAGAGACGCATAATTATTCAAAGCTTTGTCTGGCTCGGTGCTCGTCCAGACATTTTGCCAAATAAGGCATCCGTCAGGCACTGGTCATACCATTGACAGCATCCTCCTCCTGGACACCGAGATGGCCCCATACATCACCGCCGAGCCCAAAGCCCTCCTGCGCGACGACTTTCTTCGCGTATGAGATCTCCACGATCGTCTTCCTGCTGCCAGTGGCACCATTGCCCCAGGCGGCGCGCAGACTATCCCAGCCGTCCTCGCCAACGCCGCGATAGACACCATGGTACGAGTTCTCATCGCTGACGGTGCGCCGGACACGCTCATCGCTCTCAATGGCGTCAACCCACTGGCGCCAGCGAGTGCCGATCTCCGGGCGAGGGAAATTGCGGTAGTAGGAGAGCACACGGCTTAGGCGAATAATCCAGGGCGCGAAGACCACGTCGACGTAGCCAATCTCGCTGCCGAGGAAATATGGGCCGGTTGCGTGGCTGGCATTGACGAGCGCGGTGATGTTTTTCTGCAGGGTTGCGACCAGCATGGTGTGCTGCTCGGTGTTTGATCGGTTTTGCGCTTCGAGTTCGTCGTCGACGCCGTCTAGCTGGCTCTGTGGGCTCGGAGGCGGAGTGAGGAGCAGGGAATAGAAGCTTGGCAGGATTTTGCGGTTGATGTGGTCTGTCCACAGCCTACAGTGGGCGCGCAGTTGCGGGTTGCCTAGTGGGAGCAAATTATGGCCCATAGCTAGGTCTTCGAGGTACTCCATGATAACACCACTCTCCCAGACACCCCAGTTGCCGTGGCGGATGCAGGGTATGTTTGCTTCAGGGTTGACATCCAGCAAGTCAGGAGGATTGTAGTTTTCCTTTTCCAGATGGGGCGGGATCACTTCCACCATTTGGTAGGGGATACCCTTGATCTCGAGGGCGATCCAGACTCGCTGAGCGAACGGGCAGAAGCTGTTGGCAAAGAATGTGATCTTGGACGATGCAGGGCTGGCATGTGAACGTGCGGTAAAGAATGCCATCCCACTCGCGCGGAATGTTGGGGATTGCGATTCGGCAGATCTTGGAGGGTTGACAATCGGTGTGGCAGTAGTGCTGTTAGTAGTGGGCGCTGTGACAGAAGTGATTTTCTACAGCGCAGACAGACGTATTAGTTTCAGTGACGGACAAAAAGCAGAGGAGTATCGCGCGAGTTTCTTGAACGTCGATCACAATTTGATCTTTGGCTTGAACTCTGCAGACAGCCACAAAAGAAGCTCGCGCGATGCACAATGGCGAAAAACAAACGTAGAAGGGTGCACTCACACTTAGTCGTTTTCTCTCTTTCTCCTCCTTTGCTAACCATCGTTGGACGGTGTTTTTCTTAATTCGGTCACTTTCCTCGAGAGTATGCTTGTGGTCCAAGTCAAGGGTAAGACCAGGATCCAACATAGTCGAGTCTCCTTCCTCATCCATGGCACTCTCATTCACATCACCGTTACCCAATCGTTCTGATCGCTTTAATTCGCTGACGGCACCGCCTCCAGGATTTCCACGTACGCGCTGGATAGTGAACCACCGCTTTCCTTCAGCACCAGGGTGGCCCTTCGGATAGCGAGGGGGTAATTCCAGTAAGCCATAGCTCTGGTCGCTTACCGGGTTGGTCGGATTGTTACTGCCATCCTCTTGAATGATGGTTAATTCGCTCTCGTCGCCAATACCACTGTTCTGTAACGAGGAAAGGGCGGCACCAGCCTCACCTAGGAGCTCCGGGTTGATGTTCGCATTGTACAGCGACGACATTTCACTTGGGCTAGCTTGCACCAAACCTTGCTTGCGAGCTTCCTCGACTGAATAGTATTCTGTGACTTTAATCTTGACATCACATAGATCTCTTTCGCGGGCCTGACGCTTGCGCTTCTTCTTATTTGGGTCATCACTCTTGGGTGTGCCACTAGGGCGACCTTTGAGGCGACAATCCCAGTAATGCGACACGAAGGGTTTGCGTTTATACCTCTGGGTGGAACGGTGAGAGTAGACATTGTCGACATGTGGGAAATAGGTTAGGTATTCATCTTCAGACAAGACGAGAGTATCGGTGACGTTGAAGAGCTTCTCACGCCATTCTTGTAAGTTGGGTGGGTTGGTCATGAGCGGGAAGGTATCACTGAACGGATTGGCTGCCGCAGCACCCTCCTCGCCGCCTAGGTTGTTGGTTGCGCTGCCCGGGGTATTTTGTCGTTCATTATTGCGGGCAGACCAGGGGTCAGAGTGAATCAGGCCCTGAGGTGTGGTGTAGACTGGGGGCTGCTTGGATGCTTGACGAGGAGTTCCATTTGGAAAAGTCGAGGTGGAGTTCTTCCAGACCAGACTGCTCCCTGTAGAACTGAGGTTGTTGTAGAGAGACTGGGAACTGCTTGGCTGGGCAAGTAGATTCGCAGCAGCCTGTGTGATGGAGTAATCTTCGGGGTTTGTGACTGTCGTTGCGCCGTTCGCGGTCCTCGCTGGAATTGCTGCAGGCTGTTGGGGTTGAGATTGCGATGCGCGTGTCTGAACTGTCTTCCGAGTCGATTGTGGACTGCGACTGATCGAAGGAGTGCCATCAGGATTCGTAGCCGTGGTACTTTGGCTTCTTCTTTGAGTAGTGCTGTTGCCATTCTGCATGCTCAACGAGGACTCGGTTGGGTCGGCATAGGCCGATACCACTGGGGCTGACTGGCCATGTTGTGTAGAAGTAGCATTGGGATTGTTGAAGGCGGCGAACTGGATGGGCTGAACGGGAACACCAAAGTCTGGAAGAGAGTCTGGGTCCATCTTCTTGGGATGGTACGCCAAATCTTTGATGTCTCGATGATGCAGGGAACGCGACGGTGGATCGAGGAATGGGTTGCTGCTTTTCGACGATGAAGAGGAGCTGGAGGTGGAAATGAGTGAGTCGCAAGAAAGGTCACGAAAAGCGGCGAGGCGCGGAAGATGAAGATGATTGCCGCTAGAATATCACGTGATCTCAGACATGTGCTTGGCGAACGGGGATCCCTCGTTTCAACCTCACTTCACGCGACCGTCTACAGTATTCATTAAAATAATGTGATGATTTGCATCTAGAAATGTGAGACCCAGACTGGTGAGAATGTAAGTGATACAGGTGTGAGGGTCACATTTATTCTAATCTTGCCAGCCTTCTACTCGACTCTTATTCTTAGAAGGTTCTTCTCGCCCTCCTCTTCCGTCTGGAACATCGTGAATGAATGGGAATGAAAATATGAGCTTGGGATCCATTCAAGATTACACTGTGGAAAATCTGAGCCAGCACATACTAGACTCGAAACCCCGGGTTTTCCCCTCAGAATCCCAAAAACTTGGGTTCAGCATCGGGGGTAATCCCAGAGTCCTCACTATCAATAAACCTAGGGATCTCGCTGAAACGTCTCCTACAGGTGGGCATTCCAGAATTTAATATTACCTTCTCCCAATCAGGCTCGCAATTTACATACAGCCTTCCTATCAATTAGCAGCAGGAGGTCCCACCGCCAAAACCAGATTCAAGGAGTGCAGTTGCACTACTCTGCCTGAGGTGCTATATGTTAGGTATAGTTTTGGGAATGAGATATACCTGTGTCACTATTGGGTTATTGGGTAACTTACATGGACTGCTTCCTTCACTGCCTACGGGTGCCATGACTGGGAAGGAGGCTGCCCACAGGTCGTCACTTCTGAACCATAGCCACTGACATATCCTGGCTTCACCGAGAATGAGTTTCGGTTATCACTGCCCCTGGATAGCCTTCAAATGTAAGTGCTTAGGACACTTTTTGATTTCTGCTTCTGCGTATCCCTACTTGCTGCCCAGTTCCTATTACCCTTTTGAGCCACTTCGATATTGTCAAATGCACTCCACAGCAGGCCACAGCCTCCTTCCACACATGCTACTGTTCTTCCTACTTCTCGTGTCGAATGTCTCAATTTGCCTTGCCGTCTGGCCGGAATTCCTGGGCCCTGCAATAGAAGCAACCAAACTCAGCGACGCTGTGAAAGATGCCGTACAGATTGCAAGAGTTGTGGCAGTAACTTTCAATGATTGTGATATGACCTACAACCGCTATTTCCGACAACAAGACTCACAACTCGTGAAGCACTTCTTCCAGAGGCTGGCTGATATCCCTCTCGACTCAGTTATCAACGCGGATAACCTTGCAGAGGTCTTCAGTAAACCGGTCAAAGACGGGCTTCACGAAAGGTACGCCAAATTGTCGATATCATACGGGCCCCATCCGAATCGACCGGATAAATCTGACCCAGACCCTTGCACATCATACCGGAGGTTCGCACAGATGGAGAACGGCGACGCTGAAAACGGCATGATTACGGTCTGTGAAAGAACATTCCGCCTGCCGCTGTCATCAGAGATCGAGAATCCACCCGCTTGGGGCAAGGATGCCCAGGGCAACCCTCTACCCGGCTTCAGCTGCGATGGGCTCGGCGGTCACGACTCCGGCTGGATGAAGACCATGGGCTCAACAATGCTCCACGAGCTCATGCACTGGTCCTACCCCTTTGACGACATCCCCGATTTTCACTACGACATCGAAGAGAGCGACCTGGGCTACACGCAGATCACCGATTTCCTAAACCCCGACCCTCAACCTGGTTGGCCACCCAAGGGATACGGACCATATTATTCCAAGATGCTCCGGGACCTGGAAACCGACAGCCTGAGCTCAAAGACGCTTCAGAATGTGGATAACTACATCTACTATGCCGTCTCTAAGTATTGGTCCTTTAAATGCAACAAATTGTTCGGGCCTGCGACCAGCCAAGACGATAGTGTTCGATATAGAGAGAGGCCTTCGAGACCAGGGCAGAGTGTGTGGGATCTGCCAGATGTATCAGTCGAAGAAGATGTTCCAACTCATATCCAGGCGCGGGATGTATCATTCGGCGAGTGGGCTCCATTTCATGTGAATACAACGCTTCTACACGCAGTCGGCAGGAGGCACGGGCGTGACTGGGCGATCTTGTATTGAGCATTGAGAAACTTAGTTGAATAGGGTGATGCTCTTACTGACCTGTCTAGCGTCCAGGATTTGGGTGCGTGCTGCCCTGTAGGGTGCAAACTTAACTACCTGGTAATTTTGATATGAGTATCCTAACCAACCCCTAAACCATTCTTGCTGGACTAATACTTCCCTGTTATAAGTGACATTCGTGAAATTCACAGTTCTCACCTCCCAAACCCAAAGATCATCTAAAGAGAAGCCAATGCCACCCTTTCATCTCAACCCACAATGCCTTCCCATCTACAATGCACTTCTCCCACCCATCGGGCCTACAAGCTTACCCATCAACCCATCTTCCGGTCCTTTCGCTTATCATACGCGGTAGAATTCTTAAACGGGAACCCCGTCGTGCGTTTGTCGGCGCCAGTGCGCTTCGAAGTGTGTCCACCACCAGTCCCAAAGATCACACACCACTATAGCAACAATACCATTTAGCGAACCAGTAACCATTGACAGCAAATAAATCCACCCAAAGGAAAGGCAGTGCGAAAAATACTCACCATCCCCAAACAAGCCAGCGCACCATAACCCGCACATCCCAACAGAAACCCGGTTTGCGCGACATTGACGTAACGCATGTAGCAGTAGATCGCGGTGAAGGCGTGGAACATCGCGGTGACGCGCAGGATCGGCACCGCGTAGGGGGCTTTTGGATCGGTGCTGTCGTCGAGGCTAGCTATTGGTGCAGCTATGCTCGATGATAGCGGTATCGTGCCGGTGAAGAATAGCATGATCACCCCGAGCACGCTCAGTGATAGGCCTAGTGAGCGCGAGAGGTAGACCTCAACGTCTAGTTCTGTTAGCTAGGCAAGCCGTACTTTTGGACTTGTAAGAACGGCCGGGCGGAGTTGGTACGTCGGGATACTAGACATTCTTCTGGAACACTGGCATTTCCGCTCGCCGCTTCACTCCCGCCGGCAAGATCCCCAATATATAATACAATCATGCCTTCTCGAGGGCACTTCTCCCCGTCTCCCCTTCCACTCCCAATTCTTTCACAAGCCAGACAAACCCCACAAAACAGAAATGTAATCATGACGAATGAGAGGAGGAAAACGCCTACCACTTGACTCATGGCTCTCCTCGCCAAGCAGGACAATCACCAGTTTAGGAAACACCAGGAGAGGCAGGGCCTGAATACCCAGCCATGCGGCTGTACTGTATGTGTAGACGTAGAAGACCTATTGTACGCAAATTTTGGTTAGTTCTGGTCCAGAATCTCAAACTTGACTTGGTGGGTGGGATGCGGGTAGGGTCCAAACGTGTTGTAATTAGGATGGTGAGTGTGCTATGCTGTGACATGACTTACGTCCATGCGTGGCGCAACTAGGAATTGAATAGCGGTATGGGATTCGGGAAGAAAGCAACAGCTTCATATAAGAAGACCCAGCTTTGAGAATGAATAGAATTGATCACACACGAGGTTTCGCAATCGCGCTGAATGGAATGAGGACGAGGCTTGTACTCGTGGAGTTGTGCGAGTGATGGGGATGCCGGATCTCGTGCGATTGACGTCATCGCAGGACCAGGATGAATAGACGTTCCTTTTAATGGGAAGTCTATTTCTACGACAGAGACGATGCCAGACCAACTCGCAAAATCAACTGGAATTTCCTAATGTAATGCTAGCATGGTGTGAGAGTTTAAAGGAATGCCTATCATCAACAGCACATTGTCATAGACCAATGACCAACTAACTCATCAAGAGTTTTAGATATGCTCAACGCCTTTTGGAATGCTCTTGTCTTGCACTGTATCACCATCTTAACATCCAGTTCTTTCGTGGCAGGGTACCTGGTTCACTAAGAGTGAATCAACGCGTCCTATCGATATTCCTTTTCAGATGCTCTGACTCTTCCTGAAACACGTGGAATACATGCATTCATTATCATTTCCCATACTCCAGAATTCATGTTGTCGTAATATTTGGCAGATTTTTTAATTGCGCCTGACCACGATATTTCTCCGGTTTAAGAGTTCTGGAATGCATTAAATGCCTTATAGGTGTATCCAATGAATGGTAAGCTCATTTCGGCGTCTTGCTCTGGTAGCACTTGCTTAGCATGAGCTCGGTGCATGGCGCTGTTGTCTTCCTGTGGAATCTCGTCAATTGGGAAGTAGCTGACATCGATATTGGATGACAATTTAGGTTCAAATGGCGCTCGAATCTTTCTCAGTTGATCCCACACCACTCCACGGAAGAAGGGGTGTTTCTTGATACTAGATGCACCATCATGGGCACCGCCTTCTTTTCCAAGTCGGTCCGCTGCATCACACAGGAAACTATCAAAGTTAGTCATACTCCCAGGTGCTGAATGCTTTGCTCACCTTCGAATCATGTCCTCGGCATCCCTTCCTAACACAAGTTCATCTGGGAAATACAGCGACTCGCGCCAATTGACAATCTTTCGATAGGTATCGTGGGTATCTTCGGCACAGAACGGTGGCCAGCCAACCAAACACTCGAACATGATTGCTCCAACTGACCACCAATCGCACAGATAGGTATAGCCCTGGCCAAGGAAGATCTCAGGTGCGATATAGTCTGGAGTTCCTACAGTAGAATAGGCCATGTGGCGTCTTGACTTTCGCCATGTGTTGACCAATCCACGGTTGCTGACCGTAAGATTGATTTGTTCATTGAGCGCCATCGAGTTCCGGTTTCCGGATTTGTCATTCGCATTCGACTTGAGGAGGGCCTGATAATAGGAATTCTCATGTTGTTTGCGACCGCCAGTCGACAAACCAAAGTCAGTCAGCTTGATGTGACCACCTCGATCCAATAAAATATTATCTGGCTTGATGTCACTGATGGGGGAAATCGGGTTAGTTATCCATTTTTCTAGAAATCATGAAGAAGCCTTACCGATGCAAGAATCCCAACTTGTGCACGGCTTCGATTGCCATGACGATTTCAGCCATGTAAAAGCGTGTGATGTCTTCCGAGAAGATTTCATATTTGATCAACATGGTCATCAAATCACCACCAGGCAAGAACTCCATCAACATGTAGAGGAAAGCTGAGTCCTGGAATGAAGCATGCAACTTAACCAGCCATGGATTGTCCTTAGAGTCTGCAAGAATATCTCGCTCGGCTCGAACGTGGGCTAATTGATCCTTTTTGAACATTTCTGATTTGATCAGCGACTTCAAAGCGTAGATCTTGCCATCGGATTTGCGTTGCACAAGCTTGACTTCTCCGAAGGCTCCCTTGCCAATGACTTTGATGGTAGTGAAATTCTGGGGGCTTTCTTTTGTCCGGATGAAGCGCAAGAAACGAGCTTCCTTTTGGGCCAGAGTATCGATCTCCTTTTGCTTTTGAAGGTCGGGGACATTAGGATCCTTGAGGATAGCATCGAGCTCCTTTGCGCGACTGTTCCTATCCCTAGCTCGCTCAATATTTTCTTGGAAAAAGCTGTTGACCAGTTGTTTTGCTGCCGTACCACGTTTCAAGATGTTGTCAGAGTATTTTCGCGGGTTCGGTTGCTCCTCCTCCTCTGGCTTTGGGGCGGCTCTGGGCATTGGAGGTGCCAAATGACTTTGATAGGGATTCTGGGCCTGCCTGGCCTCTCCGGCTGTGCGTGGCCGCGAATTGGCAGGTGAAGGGGTTCGGTTGACGTTACCCCTCGGAGTGGCACCCAAATCTTGATTGGAAAACTGTTGAATCAGACCACTTGTGCCATCATTATTATTGTTGACCATATATGGCCTGGAATTTGCTTGATAGGCAGGTTGGGGTGATTGAAGGCTGGCCTGCTGCTGCTGCTGCTGCTGATATTGGTATTGTTGCTGTTGATACTGTTGATGTGGATGCTGTTGCTGTTGCTGTTGCTGTTGCTGTTGCGTGGGCTGTTGAGGGTACTGTTGGTTCATGAAGTAGCCGTTGTTGGTTGCAGGGTTGGGAGATATCATGCTTCCTCCCATGTAATCTTGCTGTTGAGCACCATAGATGGGTTGGGGAAATGTTGAGGGGGTTGTGGGATACATGCGGGCATTGGCAGCATCAAAGTTGTGTTGATTGTCAAACTGGAAGTTCAGACGCAGACGGTTCGTGTCGTGGTCCATGATGGTGGACTGTATGGAGTAGGGGTTGGGCTGGGAAGGGTGGTGATTGAATGTTCACCGCCTGCGGGTACCAATCGATCTCGATGTCGAGGCCTACTTTTGAGTCAGAAATTGTTTTGACAAGCCTGAATCGCGCAGAACTTCATACAAGGCAAACGTGATCGTACCTGGAAGTGAAGAGCCCTGAGGTCGACAGGTGTCGGTTACCCACCTCTTCGTGTCAGAGCTCTTGGAGGGGATAGTTGAGGGTGCGGAAGACTCTGTCAGGCTTTCGATCTGGAGGAAGATAACGACGAGGGTGGAGAAAAGCAATAGGATAAACCAGGGAGAGAAAGGATGAGGAGGCAGAGGAGTAAAATGGACCAGGAAGAACGTGGGCAGGAAGAAGCAGGAGCAAGTGTTTTAGTTTTAGGGACTGGGGATGATGGGATGGAATGGGATGATGGAGGCTGCCAGCGTGGTGGCCCTTGCAATTGGGAACTGCGAAAAAAGGGTAGTGGACAACAATGCGGGTAGCGGTCTGTCCCATGCCATGCCAGTGAGGGATACTCCGTACTCCGTCCCCCGTTGTTCAGTTCACTCTCCTTGCAAAAGAAGCCTATGGTTAGGGGCTAAGGGCTTCCTCAGGCTCCCTACGAGGCGGCATCGTCACCTTTAGTCTGATGTAGTCTGAAGTTAGTGGGCAAGCTTAAAACCACCACATCCTGGGCTCCCCTAGGCTTCTTTGAAGTTTTTGGGCCGAGGGGCTCCCTTTAGCCGCTACCAGGTGTCTTCTTTCCAGGCACAAGCATTCCATTGGTTCTCACACTGCTACCCTGACAGACTGCTGTGCCTTTGTGACTCGTGGTTCGGGCTGCACACGACCATCTATCAGACTACGGAATACAGGTCAGGAACAAAGGACTGTTCACGTGGTGGGCCGTGTTGCTGTCACTGATACCCCTCAACGCCCTTGGTATGTACTACGTACACCACTAATTGGCCGTCTTGAGGGCTTCTGGCCGAGACAAGTACAACCAGGCTCTACAAAATAGGCGGACATTGTCTCGGGAAGAGCATAGAAATACGGACTATTTTTCGTTGTTGGAAAACCCCCGAATACTCGTAACGTGCATGCACGCAAGTGGAGAGGGAGGGTGTTTGATCGGTATCGGCTTGTCTCGCCTCAAACAGAGAGGCGTGAACCCTAGGAGGCCCCTACGAAAATACACTGGTAGCGAGTTAGGGTGCAGCCTGGGATGAACTAGATTGGGCGAGTAGGATGAGGTTATACATGGGACATATACGGAAAGTTATCCGAGGGCCATGGCGCGCTAATGACTACTAGCACAGATTGAGGCACTAAGTAGTATCGCTTCTGTTGGACCCCGGAACAGTCCGTCCGAAGGAAGCCTAAGCTAAGTCTCAATATCTTTTTTCATGTTCAGTCGTGCATTTCGATGTTTTGCTGAGAACTGA
>Ga0105239_10000478_pt1 | contig 58328 bp, 50 predicted proteins | sample KBSC44metaG_FD_92761 | JGI IMG/M metagenome (GOLD analysis project Ga0105239, IMG submission 92761) | Corn rhizosphere microbial communities from Kellogg Biological Station, Michigan, USA - KBS C4-4 metaG | ecosystem: Host-associated > Plants > Roots > Rhizosphere > Soil | place: Michigan, USA...
AGCAGTATCACAAATTGATGAAATAAAAACAACTCCATGGTCTGGAGGGAGATCACCCTTCAATGTGGAGTACGGAAAAATAATGATGTGGTTCTTCCTCCTTTCGGATGCATTTACCTTTTCATCATTATTGATTTCTTATGGTGCATTACGTTTCAGCGCAAGCGTGTGGCCAGCGGCCGATAAGGTTTTCCAGTCGGTACCGGGTATGATTGACCACGGCGCGCCACTGGTTTTCGTAGGTATCATGACGTTCATCCTGATCCTGAGCTCTGTTACCATGGTATTAGCTGTGGAAGCAGGTCATCGTAACGCCAAAAAAGAAGTGATCTGGTGGATGATAGCTACCGTAATTGGTGGTTTCATGTTCCTGGGTTGCCAGGCTTTGGAGTGGGCTCACTTACATCATGAAGGTTTCTGGTGGGGAAGCACTCCGCCACTGCATGAACTGAAAGAGTTTTTTACCGAAGGTGCAGGTACTGATGCAACCCGTCATTTAACCTCGCAGGAATTTGCCAACTTATTCTTTACCATTACTGGTTTCCATGGTTTCCACGTATTTACCGGGGTTATCATCAATATCATCATTACCGTTAACGTACTGTTGGGTACTTACGAAAAACGCGGCAGCTATTTAATGGTTGAAAAAGTAGGCCTTTACTGGCACTTTGTAGACCTTGTTTGGGTATTCGTATTTACATTCTTTTACTTAGTATAAAAAATATTTATATGTCATCAGATTCACAAGAAGTTCACCACGAAGAGGGCGATCACGCAACAATGACCAAAGGAAGAATCATTAAAGTGGCTCTTATACTTTCGGCTATTACAGCAGTTGAGTTTATCATTGCTTTAATATTGGTGCCTAAAGGTATTTTAGCCTTACAATATGCAAACCCTGTATACATTGTTTTAACCTTGTTTAAAGCGTTTTATATTGTGGCTTTCTTCATGCACTTAAAGTTTGAGAAAATGGGTTTAGCCCTGTCTATCATCGTGCCGATATTATTCATTATAGGTTTGATACTGGTATTGACTAACGAAAGCCATCACTGGATTACGTTGAGGGGATAATGGCCGCTATAGCGAAAAAAATTGTAATCCTGGTGCTCATATTAGCGGTGCCAGGATTTTTGTATTATTTACTCACCGCTAAAGGCAAAAACAGGTATAAACCCCTGGCCATTTACGGGCAAAAAATAGTGGCCAAAACCGGGCACAAGTTTCACGGCAAGTATATACCAGATACTATTTATCATCACCTGCCGGCCTTTACACTTACAACGCAGGATGGTAAACAGGTGAGCGACTCAACCTTTAAAGGAAAGATATTTGTAGCCGGGTTTTTTTATACTCATTGCCCTGCGGTATGCAGTACCATTAACCGTAACATGAGTTATTTGGTGGATACCTACCGTAAAAATAAGATGGTATATTTTACATCCATCACGGTTGATCCGCAGCGCGATTCGGTATCGGTATTAAAAAAGTATGCCGACAGCTTTAAACCGGCCTCAAAGCGCTGGTTGTTTTTAACCGGTGATACTACGTCTATATACAGCCTTGCCCGTCAGGGTTTCCTGGTAAACGCGCTGAAGGAAAGTGACGACGACTTTATTTACAGCGATAACCTGGTACTGATCGATGCCGAAAAACGCATCCGCGGCTATTATAAAGGCGCAAATACCAATGATATAAATCGCCTGACTGACGAGATCAAGGTATTAATTGCCGAGGAACTGCGCAAAGTTGATAAACCGCTTTATTAGAAGAAAGAAATAAGATGTAAGAATCAAGAACCTTACATTAAAGATAAAATAAAAAATGAATCTTGACTCTTGTATCTTGATTCCTGACTCTTAAAAAAATGTCTGATAAATTTATATTTCGCTTTGTAGCCGTTGTTACCATAGTGGTGATTGGGCTGGTAGTTTTACTTAACCGGCACCTGATACCCGGCCCGGCTGTAGCACCGGCTTTTACACCGTATTTGCCTATGCTTAACGCCATATTGAATGGCACCTGTACTATTCTGTTATTGGTATCGCTGTACTTTATCAGGCAGGGGAATATCAAAGTGCACAAAAATCTCAATATTCTCACCTTTAGCCTGTCGGCATTGTTCCTGGTGTCATACGTATTATTTCATTACCTTATGCGTAACGAGATCATATACGGCGATATCAATGGCGATGGCGTACTTTCAGCTGCAGAGAAAACAGCCGCCGGAGGGATGCGCACGTTGTATCTGAGTATACTTACTCCGCACATTATACTGGCAGCAGGTGTATTACCGCTTATTTTGCTCAGCTTTCACCGCGGTTTGCAGATGCAGGTAGCCAAACATAAAAAACTGGTTCGCTGGACCTTCCCGATATGGTTGTACGTAACAGCATCGGGTGTTATTGTTTATTTAATGATACGGCCATATTATCATTTTTGATAAGACCATATCATTTCGACCGGAGGGAGAAATCTTCTGCGTCTTTAAAGTACGATATACATAAAGCAGAAGATTTCTCCTCGTACCTCGTTCGAAATGACATATTTGTTTTTATTATAATACACATTTTTAGCTAAATTTGCCTTTATGAAAACAGGTTTTAAAGTTATATTATTTGTATTTGCCCTGGGCCTTTTGGTTTGCAGCAGGCAACCTGTCAAAGCACAATGCGCGCAGTGCGCGGCCACGGTTGAAACCAATTCCAAAAACGGGGGTAATGCCGCCAAAGGTTTAAACAATGGTATTTTGTTTTTGCTGGGTGCACCTTACCTGGCAGCCGGCGTTGTAGGTTTTATCTGGTACAAAAAATACCGCCGTAAAAATGTCGATCTGAACATCCGCAAAGAGAAACTGCATTTGAATTAAATTTAATAGTTCATTAGTTCACTGGTTCAATTGTTCATTGGTTCCAGAGCGGCAACTATGCTAAGACTAATAAACTAATGAACCATTGAACCAATAAACTAAGATGCCTCCAACCTCCAAATCATGGGCCATGCTTCACTGTAAATGCCCGCGTTGCCGCAGGGGGGATATGTTTCAGGGAGGGCCCTACAGTTTTGCTAATAAAATAAACCTTAACTGTCCGCACTGTAACTTATACTTTGAAATTGAGCCAGGGTATTTTTACGCGGCCATGTATGTGAGCTATGCCTTAAACGTAGGCGAAGCACTGGGCCTGGCCTGGCTCACCTGGATTATCACCCATAATGCCGATTCGCCCTGGTTGTATCTAAGTGTCATAATTTTGGGCTGTTTTGCTTTGGCTCCCATAAATTTCAGATATTCGCGGGTACTATTGTTATATTGGTTATCGCCCAAGATACATTATCAGTCATATTTAGATACCGATGATAAACCAGGAAAGTCTTGAATTTTTAAAGGATCTCGCAGCAAACAATAACCGGGAGTGGTTTTCAGAGAACAAGGCCCGCTATGAAAAAGCCCGTGAAAATGTAATTGAGTTTACGGTTGAACTACTGGGCGAAATGCACCGGGTTGACCAGGCAATTGACGAAACGCTCGACCCCAAAAAGTGCGTAATGCGCATTTACCGCGACATCCGTTTCCGGAAAGATAAAACACCTTATAAAATCAACTTTGGCATCAGTCTGCCCACACAAGGCACCAAGCTTGGCGGAGCCGAATATTACTTACAGATACAGCCCGGTGGCAACTCCTTTATAGCCGGCGGATATTGGATGCCCGAAGCCGCACATCTGAAAGCTATACGCCAGGAAATTGATTATAACGCGCATGAGCTGAAAGAGATTATTGATGCGCCGGAATTTATAAAGCTATTTGGCGATTTCAGGGCGCAGGAGCAATTAAAAACCGCTCCGCAGGGTTACACCCCAGATAATGAAAATATCGACCTGCTGAAGCTGAAAAGTTTTATAGCCTGGCATAAGATAAGCGACAAGGACATCGTTAAAAAGAACGCGGCAGCGCAGATTGCCCAGGATTGCAAGCTCATTTACCCGCTCAACGTTTTTTTAAGAAACGCAATGGCGTAAGTGGTTCAGTTGTTCATTGGTACCATGTTGGCAACCATGGATGGATATAATGCAGACTAATGAACTAATGAGCAATTGAACTAATGAACAAATAAATATATCACAATGAAGATCACCTACTATCTGTTGGCCCTGGTTCTGAGTCTTACCTTTTATTCTTCCTGTAAGATCATGTCGCCAAAGGCCTACAAAGCTTTGATTGCCGAACGCGATTCTTTAACCACCCGTACCGAAACATTGGAAACCCAGGTTTTTCAGCTCAGGGCCGATACCATGCGCCTGCACCGTGAACTGGCCAACCTGAGTAATAACAACAGTGCTCTGAACAGTAACTTGAGCACCAGCTCGTCAAAACTAAAACGCCTGGCTGCCGACCTGGAAAAACGCGAAGCCCGCTTAAAAGAGGTGGAAGATATTTTGCGTAAACGCGATGAAGCCGCCAACGCGCTCAAAAATAAATTGCAGCAGGCTTTACTGGGCTTTCAGCAAAGTGGTTTAACGGTTGATATCCGTAACGGCAAAGTATATGTATCATTGGCCGATAAGCTGCTGTTCCCGTCGGGCAGTATTGTTATCGACGATAAAGGCAAAGCCGCCCTGAAACAACTGGCTGTAGTACTGAACAAAGAACCCGATATTAACATGGCCATTGAAGGGCATACCGACGATAAAAAGGTGATTAACCTGGGCCAGATCAAAGATAACTGGGACCTGAGCGTACTGCGAGCTACTTCCGTGACCCGCTACTTAACTGAAGTTGAAAAAGTTGACCCGCACCGGTTAACGGCTACAGGTAAGAGTGAGTTCCAACCCATCGATCCTGCCCCAACCAATGAGGCCCGTGCCAAAAACAGGCGCATCGAAATTGTGCTTACCCCACGATTGGATGAGTTGTATAATTTGATCACTAAATAAAGGCCCCCTAAAGGGGGAACTTTTTGATGTGTGGATGTGCAGGTTTTAGATGTGCAGATAATCCCGGTACTGTTACCGCAAGTGTCCTTCCAGACCCAGACTTACGAAGTTTTCAAAACTTCGTAAGTCTTTAAATATGATGGCCTGTCATCCTGAGCTTGTCGAAGGACGTGCGCAGAGGCCTGCCCACCATGCTTCGACGGGGCTCAGCATGACACCCTTTTTAAAAGGCGGATAGTTTGTGATTGCCACGAAAATTCCGTATATTATAATACAAAACAGCCCGACGTTCTGCAAATAAGAACGCCGGGCTGTTTTGTTTAAGGGGGGAAAGTGAAGAAATAAACTATTTATGTCATTATTTGACAGCCAATAAATTAAAACTTTTTAAAGTTTAAAAAGCTGCTCAAAATTGCGCTGGAATTTGTTAAAATGAGGGTTCCCAAACAGTTTCCGGGTAATTTTACCCCGTTTTTGGCTACAAAAATGTTAAAATTTAAGGTTTAAAAAGTTTTTATTCTACCTCTTTCATCAGGGTATTGAACATCACAAATTTCTCATCAAACTGCTGCTGATGGATAGCCTGAAACTTATGCAGGTGGTTCATGTAAAACTGCTGGAACTGTTCAATGCTATCGGCATTATACTGGATGCAGTAGGTAACTCCCTCGTTAGGCGAGTCTATAACAGTCAATATCTTGTATGACCGGAAACAGCCCGTAGCCATTATAGCAGGTATATGAACAGTCTTGATCCAGTTAAGCCACTCATCGTGAATGCTTTCTTCAATTATTATGGTGTCGTTGTATACAATCATGGTGCTGCAAAAGTAGTTAATTGGTTTATTAGTTCATTGGTTCAGTTGTTCATTAGTTGAACGGGTACTGCCCGATGAACTTAAGCAGTTCAGGTTATTTAAGGGTTTCCTGAGTACTTTGCTTAAAGCTGATCAATGTAAACCTTATTATTTATGGGTTTACACTGTAAACCGGTTTTTTTGATAAAAAATATTTTAAATAATTGATTTTCAATTATTTAAAATAATGTAAACTATGAAAAGTGTAAACCATGTAAACCCACTTTTTAACATAATTTACTAATAAATCAATAAACCAATGAATCCTCAGGAATCCGCCTTATCGCCCCTTAATAGTCTGAAACGCTTACGGGCTTCATTGATCCAGAGGCTGCCAGGGTAGTTTTTGACTATCTTTTCGTACCAGACTTTGGCGCTGGCTTTATCGTCAAGGCGGTTTTCATAGATATCACCCAGCATAAAAACGGCATCATCGGCCCAAAGGTCATTAGGGTGGCCGTCGGCTATTTTTTTGAGGAGGGGCACGGCGGCGGCATAGTTTTTTTGCTGTATCAGTATCCTTGATTTCGACATCAGGATATCATCCCTCAGACTATTGTTCGGGAATTTTTTATCGATGCTGTCCAGCGTCATCACAGCCTTTTCGGGTTGTTCGGCAAATATCAGCAGATCGGCCCGGGCATATATTTTCAGGGCATTGCCTACGCTGTCGGCAGTCGTATTATCGTTGATCAGCAATTGTAAATTGAGGGCATCATTGGCAATTAATTGCGATGTGGCGGCCTTCAATACATTAAGCTGTCCTTTGGCCCAGGTAAAATCGCCGGTATAATAAGCCAGTTTGGCGTTCCGGAATTTGGCATCCTGGTTAATATCGGTGTTCGGAAAATCCTTCTCTACCTGGCTGTATAAGAGGGTGGCCTCCCAGGGCTGTTTGTTGATGAGGTATATATCGCCCAAGTCGAGTTTGCAGGAAGCCAGCAGTTCGGGCCTGATGTTGGGAATATTTACGGCGTCTTCCAGCAGTTTTTGGGCTTCGTTAAGTTTATGCAGTTTGAATGCCTGCAGGTTAGCCAGTTTCTGCATGGCAAAAACGGTACTGTTATTGCGCCCAAATTCGGTCAGGAGGTCATTATAATCCTGCTCCAAACCGGTCAAATCGGCAGGGAGGTATTTACCCGAGGTTACTTTTAAATTTTTAGTGTTGATGAGCTCAATTTTGGCGGGGATGTACATGGGTGATGTTTTACCCTTGCTAATGATATATTCATATCCACGTATAGCAGCGTCATAAGCTTCGTTGGAGCTTAGGGTGCGGCAAAGTTCAAAAATGTTGGTGCCATCGTCATTTTGCCTGCGGCTTAAGGCCAGCGCCTGGTTTAGGGCCAGGTCAAATTCCTTTTGTTGCATAAATTGCCAGGTAAGCAGTTCGGCATATATCGTTTGCTGCGGATCTTTTTGTATGCGTCTTAGCAGGTTTGATTTTAGCATGTTATAATCCACATCACCCTCATAAATGGTGGCAAAAGCGTTTTCGGCCTGGGCAATGAAATTGGGATTCGCCGGCAAAAAGTTCAGATATTCTTCGGTAAGGTTTATTTTATCCCTTTTAAAACGGTAAAGATTGATGAGCTCATAGGTGAACGCTTCGTTGCTGTTGAGCGTTTTGCGGCCCTGCTGAAATATCTTGATGGCATAATCCAAATTAGCGCTCTGGTAAAACTGACCGGCCAACATAGCTATTTCATTACGATCGGCGGGCAGGTTTTTGATCAGGTTGTCATAAATGGCGTCGGCCTTGCTCAGATTGCCCTCTTGAGTATAAACTGTGCCCAGGGTTATCTGGTACTGATTTTCATTGGGGTGTTTGCGTACCAGCTTTTTTACCACACTTTCGGCCTCATCAAATTTTTTAAGACTGATTAGGGTATTCACATAGTAGGAGTAATAGCCTTCGTTGTTCTGTTTGTATAGTTTCTGGTATATATCCAGGGCTTTTTGCGGCTCGCCATTGCTGGCATATTGTTTGGCTAATTGCAGGTCGTTATCCTGGGCAAAAAGCCGGGTTGCCATTACCAAAACAATAATAACAGTATTTAATAAAGCCCTCATCTGCTCAAAAATAGTCAATTAATAATTACCACGTTTCGGCGAAAGTATTTTAATAGTATATAACGTTATAGGTGGGTAAAATTGTAGTGACATTTTGATAACATTAAGTTATTTAGCTAATTTGACCAGAATAATAAAATTGGGGTGATTACCATGTTGGGCCGATTGAGACATCTATTGTTAATTGTTTTTATACTAACCTTATATTCCTGCAAGAATAAAGCGAGGCAAATTCCTATTGCCGATTTTTTTAAAGCGCCGGAAAAGATGTTTTATAAACTATCGCCCGATGGTAAGTATGTATCCTATCTAAAATCATACAGGGAAAAGAGGAACCTTTTTGTGCAATCGCTAAGCGACGGTAAGGAGCATATGATAACCTCTTTTGATGATTTTTCCGTACGCCCCGATTATTTCTGGACCTATAATGATCAATTGGTATTCAGCCATGAAGCTATCGATTTCGACAGTTTCAAAATGTACGCTATCGATGTGGATTCGCTTAAATTGCGCACGGTGCTCAGCTTAAACAGGGTAAAGGTGGGCATGCTTAACCGCAGCAGGAGTGAACCCAATGTGATCACCATTAAAATGAATAAACGCGACCCTGCGAATTTTGATATCTATCGCCTCAATATAAAAACAGGTGAGCTGAAACCTTACCTGATCAATCCCGGTAACCTAACGGAATGGTTCCCTGATGCTGATGGCAAAATACGTCTGGTTAAATCATCAGATGGGGTAAATGAAACCATATCATACCGACCCAGTGATGATACTCCATTTAAACCGATCATTGAGAATAACTTTAAAAACTCCGTAAAGCCAATTGCCTTTACGGGAGTGAAAAACTATTTCTATGCCCTGTCAAACGTTAATCGTGATAAAACGGCTTTGGTAGAGATTAATGCTGAAGACGGTAAGGAGCAAAAAACAATTTTTAGCTGCGGCAAGGCCGATATATTGAATGTAGAATATTCCAGGAACAAGCACAGGGCTGAATTTGCCTCCTGGGAAGATTCAATACCACATAAACATTTTCTGATACCCGCTGTTGAGCAAATATATAATAGCTTATTGCAGCGGCCGGAACTCAAAGGCAATGAAATAAGGGTGATAGATAGGGACAGTGCCGAAAATAAATTTATCCTGAATACTTATACCGACCGTAACCCGGGATCCTTTTATCTGTATGAAAAAAGTACGGATAAACTAACCAGGCTGGGCGATGTTAATCCTGGTTTATTGCCCGAAAAACTTTGTGCCATGAAGGCAATCTCCTACAAAGCGCGTGATGGTTTGCTGCTCAACGGATATTTAACCTTACCACAGGGTAGTAAACATACCAATTTACCAGTAGTAGTTATACCACATGATGAGCTTTGGCGCAACCGCGACTCCTGGGGATATGATGAACGCGTTCAGTTTTTAGCCAACAGAGGATACGCAGTATTTCAGGTTAATTATCGTGGTTCAACAGGATACGGTAAAGCCTTCCGAAGTGCAGGGTTTAAGCAGGTTGGTGGTAAAATACAGGATGATATAACCGACGGAGTGCGCTGGCTTATAGCTCAAAAAATAGCCAACCCAAAAAAGATAGCCATTTTTGGTAATGGTTTTGGTGGTTTCTCGGCATTGTACGGTATTTCATTTCATCCCGAGCTTTATAATTGCGCTGTGGTGCAAAACGGGCTTATTAACTTTTTTACTTTTATTAAGGATGCACCACCATTCTTAAAACCCTATTTAAAAATGATATATGAAATGGTTGGCAATCCCGAAACAGATGCCGATCAACTCAGAGCTATTTCGCCCGTGTTTCATACTGATAAAATAAAAGCCCCTCTAATTATTTTTCAGGGAGCTAAAGATCAACGCGCCAATATCAGTGAGCTTAACCAGTTTGTGCGCGAACTGCGTAAACGCAATGTTGATGTAAAATACTTTTTAAAACCCAATGAACGGGCTTTTTTCAGAAATGAGCATAACCGCATGGAAATGTACGCCGAGATTGAAAAATTCCTGGATTACAATATGCGGGTTAAACCTTAATACCCCTTATGCCTGTATATAAAAATGTTTACCGCAAAAGCTTTTTGCTGATCATCATATTTTTGGTGCTCATATCGGTAACTTTTGTAGTGGCTCTTTTTGTATCTTATAACTTAACGGCAAAATATGTCGAAAACGAGTTTGGTTCAAAAAAAATTGAGGTATTGGAGCAAACCATAAAGCCATATAATGATTTTTTTCAGAATAAGATACCGGAGATCACCTCATACCAGGGTTTTTTAGATTCTGTCTCGGCGGCTAAGTACGCGGCATCTGTTTTTCATGATTATGCTTTTGTGCGAAGTATTGTTTTTTATGATGTACTGATAGGAACTAAAACCCCTATCACCATCCGTAGAAACAATCTGGATATATCAGTACGGTCGATATATCAATACTGGTATAAAAAAGGGAAGGTTTTTGGGGCTAAAAGGATCAGCCCTTCTGATGAGTCGGACTTTAAGGAGATGGCAGTTAAGCTTAATAATTATATCGCTTTTTCCGATACAAGCCGGGTATCCAGTCAGGATGAACTGTTTAAAACATTTTGGGATGTAAAACCCAATAAAATCAGTTACACCAATATATTACGGCGCGAGGATATCAAAATATACCGCGACTTACAGCAACGCAATACCGTTAAGGCATCGTACAAACAAAATATGATGAGCTTTCATCTCGATCCGTACCGGTTAAAAATAAAGAACACAAGACATGAACTGTATCAGAATGTATCCATACAGCCTGTTGTTTATGATCCTGTGGACAGCGAAGGAGATAAGCTGATAACCGAAGTTTCGTTCCCGGGCTCGTTTTCCGATTATAAGCTGTATTTCAGTTCAGAGCGAGGTTACCTGGCCAATGAAATTAACCGGCGATTTATGCCCATAGGCGCAGTGGTGCTGTTGATATCGCTTTTTCTGGTACTTATCGGCTGGCTTATTTACCGCAACCTTAATGTCAACATCAAGCTGTTTAAGTTACAGTATGACTTTATCAATAACTTCACCCATGAATTTAAGACACCGGTAAGCGTTATAAAAATAGCGGGCTCCAACCTGCGTGGCGACGGAGAGCTTACCGAAAGACAGCGTAAGCATTATGGCAAAATACTGGATGAAGAGGCGGATAAGCTCAATGATTTGATGAATAAACTCTTGTCATTTACCCAACTGGAGAATAAGTCCATCACGCTCAAAAAGGAAGAAATAGTTGTAGAGGATTTTGTAGGCCGATACACCGAGACCTTTAAAATAAAATATCCCGACTTTAAATTGAGTTGTAAAATAAACGGAGTACAAACCTTTTATACCGACCCTGTTTTGTTGGGCAGTGTGTTTCAAAACCTTATCGAAAATGCTTATAAGTACTCCCATCCGCAAAAAAAAGAACTGAACATCAATATTATGCATAAAAAGGGTGATATTGTATTTTCATTTGTTGACCGGGGGATAGGTATACCTAAAGAAGAGCTGAATAATATATTTAAAAAATTTTACAGGATAGAGAATCAGTATAACCAAAACGGAAGCGTTGGCCTGGGTTTGGCATTTTGTAAAGAACTGGTTAATTTTATGGATGGCGATATCATAGTTCACAGTAAAGTTAATGAGGGTTCGGAATTTATAGTTACGCTTCCATATGAAAATTAAAATATGAACAAAGAAATTAAAATCGCGCTGGTTGAAGATGATGAAAACCTGCGTTTCCTGGTAGCAGAGCGTTTGCAATCAGAAGGATATAAAGTATTGGAAGCTGATAATGGCGACGATGCCGAAAATATTATTCTGGACGAGCAACCGGATATCGTGTTGTTGGATTGGATGCTGCCCGGTAAACCCGGATCGCAAGTGTGTAGCAATATCAGGGAAAAGGGATATGATAAGTTGATTATCATGATGACGGCCAAAGCCCAGGATGTGGACAAAATAGAGGCGTATAATTTTGGTGTATCCGATTATATTACCAAGCCATTTAATATGGATGTGCTGGTAGCTATGATCGACAATAAGATCAAATTCTCCCTTAACAGCGAAAAAACAGAATCATACCGTTTTGCCAATATGGAGCATTTGCCCAATACGCACCTCCTGATCAGAGATAACCGCAAAATTGAACTAACCATACTGGAGAACCGGATATTGCTTTACTTTCTGAAAAATAAAAACAAGGTAATCAATCGCGAAGAACTGATGATGGAAGTTTGGGGTTATAATGCCGATGTAAATACACGCACCCTGGACATGCACATTGTACGCTTACGTAAAAAGATCGAAACCAATGCCGATTCGCCGCAATACCTGCAAACCGTAAGAGGAATAGGCTACAAGTTTGTATATAATCAATAGTACCCCCAACCTCCTAAAGGGGGGCTTATGTGCTAATTAGTGGGTTTACATGTAAACCATGTTATTTAGTTCTTCGGAGTTTCTTTACAAGGATCTTGGGAACTTTACGCCTTTGGGTAATTCTGTGCGGCCTAGAATGCTAAGTGCTAATAAAAGATAACTCGTTGTCCCCCCTTTAGGGGATTACGAGATTTCTTCTATACACGCTGGCCACTATAAAATTATTAAAAAAAGTCTTTTCATCTACCATGGTATAGTTATCAGTGGTAAAACAACTTTTTATCTCTGGTAATTTACTTGCCTCAATGCCGCAGATCAGCCGGAAAAAAACAAACATGCTTTTCAATAAAAACCGCTGCCACCACCTGCCGGTAAGTTGAAAATCGGCATTAAGCCAAAGACCCTGTGGCTTTAGCAAGGCATGGATATGGGTAAATACGATACGTAAAGTTTGCTCGGTGAAATTGTCGAACAGAAAAGGGGTTATCACCGCATCAAAACCGGGTGCTAAGTTTACCTGTTCAATTGCATTTTGAACATAAATTACTGTATTACCGCCAATGTCTCTTTTTTTTGATAAAGCCATCATCGCTGGTGCTACCTCCACATAAGTGATATATAGGCCGGATGAGTGTATTTTTGTAAGTTCTTCCAATATCCATCCGGTACCGCCACCCACAATAAGTACCCGGGAGCCCGGCTCAATAAAACTAAGCAGATATAGCTGGGCGCTCACCAGGGCATTACCATATACCAGGCGCGAAAGGCGGTCATAGAACCAGGCTGAATTGTTGAAGCTAGCCGCCATAATTATTTAATGGCCAAAAGCAAAATGGAATGCCATCAATATCACATATTGTAATATGAGCACCCCATCCATATAAAAGAAATAGTAGTACTCATTCTTTTCCCAGGCCGATTTGAATATGAGCCAACCTGTTAATATTACAGTGAAGGTTAGCGCCCAAAAATCGGTACTAAAACCATTATTCCTGAAAAGGAATAGCAAAACAACATAACCAGCTAGCAGAACCTGGCAAAATATATAGGCCTTTTTTTCGCCCAAGGCAACGGGAATGGTTTTAAGACCCTGTTGGCGGTCGTCAAACAGATCGCGGATATCAAAGGGGATAGTAAGCGCGCCGATAAACAAAAAGCGTTTGGCTATTAGTATGGTAATATTGTGCATGGAGATATCATTGGTATGCAGGTGTAATATCTCCAGTACGGGGAATAATACACAGCTTAATGTCCATACCAGGGTGATTAGGAATGGTTTTAAACCGGGTATATTGCGTAACCCAAACTTATGATCGCCAATAGTGAAAAGCGGCAGGCCATAGCTAAAAGACAGCCCCCCCAAAAAAATAAGCAGGATTTTTGATTCTGTAGTGATTAAGAAAAACAGAGGGATTAGGGACAGCAGGGATACAATGGTAAAGGTTACCATAAGCCGGTAATGCCCAAAAAACCAGCGTACGCGTTTATAGGATGAAGTTTCCGGGTGCTTGGGGCGTGTAATAAGGATACAAAAATTGTAAATGCCCAGGGTTGATGTAAACAGCAGTCCTAAAACCGGAAACATTGGTTTTTCGCCGATGAGTTGGAAAGTGAGCAAAGCCTGGGCGACAGCGCAAAGCGACATGAAAATATTACTGAACAGCAGAAAATCAAAAACAGGTTGAAATATTTTTTTCATTTGTTATGAATGTCCGCCTGCATTTTGATCTGTTATGATCGGTATCCCGAAGGGTCCTGGCCGGCTTTTAATGTAAATATCGTAATCTCCGGTAATATTCCAACTCTACCGGCTAATCCAACAAAACCGTATCCTACGTTTACATATAGCTGTTGTTTGCCTTCCTGGTACAGGCCTGCCCATTCTTTATAAATATATTCTATGGGGCTCCACTGCAAGTGTTCGGTACGAACGCCAAACTGCATACCGTGGGTATGGCCCGAAAACATGGCATCTATTTGTGGGTACTGCGGCAGCACTTCTCCGCGCCAATGCGAGGGATCATGAGACAATAATAGTTTTACCGGTAAATCATCGGTATTTTTAGTGGCCAGATCCATGCGGCCATATTTGGGAAAAATACTCAGTTCGCCCCAGTTCTCAACTCCTAAAATGCCTATTTCTTCGCCATTTACTTTTAAACGGCGGTGCTCATTAAGCAACAGGTCCCAACCCATACTTTTATGAGTGGCTATCAGATACTCATGATCTTTCTTTTTATCAGCGAGGGAAGGCCATTTTCCATAATCACCATAATCATGGTTGCCGAGCGAACTATACACGCCGAGCGGTGCTTTTACTTTAGCGAAAATATCCAGGTAATGGATCATTTCGTTGGCCTGCCCGTTTACCAGGTCGCCCGTGAAAAATATCAGATCGGCTTTTTCTTTAAGCAGCATTTCCACACCACCCAATACCGCTTTTTTATTGTAAAAGCTGCCCGAGTGTATATCTGATATTTGACCCAACTTGATGCCGTCAAAAGCCTTAGGCAAATTGGGCAGGTACATGGTTTGATATTTTACATGATAATCATACAATCCTTTAGGCATACTGATCCTGATAGCCGCCAGCGGAATGGAACCAGCTAATAAACCGGCCTTCATCAGGAATTCTGAACGGGGGATGGCATGTTCCTTTGGTGGTATGCTGATGTCTTCAGGTTTTCTTTTTAGTCGATCCCGTCTCAAAATCAGCATTCGTCGCAGATCATCGATCATCAAGAAGGGTAAAAAAGATATTTTACCTAAGAAGATCAGGAAAAATATCATCAATGTCGCGGCGCGTGCGCCCATACCCAACTTGATGTAAACAGAAAATAATAAACCGGCTATTAGTAAAACAGAAACTAACCAGTAAAAAAAAGTAAAGTCGCCCGAGTGAGGCAACTTCCATTTTTTAAAGGCGCCGCGTATGCCGTGCAATACATACAGATCAATAAGCAGCAGTATAGCAATGATGAGTATTATGTTGAGTGCCTGTTCCCTCATTTTATCTTTAGTATCAAGTAGTTAGTATCAAGTATCAGGATTTTTGACTGGTTTATGAAAAACTGAAGCTGTCGTGCTACTTGATACTAGCTACTTGATACTTAACTTTTGTTCAAATTAGTAACGATCGTCATCTAAATCCAGATCATCTTCGTCATCAGGCTGCAAATTAAACAAACTGTTGAACATATCTGAGAATGCAAAGCCATTATCCAGGAAACCTTTATTCAATTGTGAAAATTCCGACAGGCCATGCAATACAAACTCCATCAATAGTAACTGTTGATTTTCAGCAAGGCGCGGATGTGTCTTTTTAACCAGATCTTTTAAGCCTGCCACCTCATTAAGGGCTTTTTTGTAATCCTGCAGCGGCATATCATCAACCAGCGCCAGGTTATTGCCTTCGCCAAACCAGTTGATGATGCTGGCGTAAGGGTTTACACCTTTTGCTTTTTTAGCCTTTTCCGGATCAGGGAAAAACTCCAGTAAAGATGATTTGATGGCCTTACCGATAAGGATGTTGGCCACTTTACCGGGGCCTTCCAGCTCACCCTCGTATACCAGTTCTATTTTGCCGGTAATGGCTGGGATAACACCTAAAAAGTCGGTAATACGTACAAAAGTGCTGGTTTCGTTATTGATGATCATGCGGCGTTCGGCATTGCTGATCAGGTTTTCAAATGCCGAGATGGTTAAACGTGCCGATACACCCGATTTTTTATCAATATATTCGGAATTACGTGCTTCAAAAGCGATCTGCTCGACCAGGTTTTTTACCAGGCTGTCTGCCTCAATGCTCGTTTTCTGCTCATCAGTAAGTGATGCTTCCTGCTGGGTGATCTTACGTGAAATTTCAACCGTGCGGGGATAATGCGTTAATATCTGGCTTTCGATCCGGTCTTTTAAAGGTGTAACAATAGAACCACGATTGGTATAATCCTCGGGGTTGGCGGTAAATACAAACTGGATATCCAGGGGCAAACGTAGTTTAAAGCCTCGTATCTGGATGTCTCTTTCCTGCAGGATATTAAATAATGATACCTGGATACGTGCCTGTAAGTCGGGAAGCTCGTTGATCACAAAGATGCCGCGGTGTGCTCGGGGGATCAATCCGAAGTGGATAACCCGCTCGTCAGAATAAGTTAATTTTAGGGTAGCTGCCTTGATAGGGTCAACATCACCAATCAGATCGGCAACGGTAACATCGGGGGTAGCCAGCTTTTCGGTATAACGTTCCGAACGATGGATCCAGCCGATAGGGGTAGCATCGCCCAATTGAGTGATGGCGTTATGCCCATACCAAGAGATCGGGTTATACGGATCATCAAACAGGTCGGAACCCTCAATGTAAGGGATGTATTCATCTAAAAGGTTCACCAGCAAACGTGCTATGCGGGTTTTAGCCTGACCGCGTAAACCCAGTAGTAGTATATTGTGCCTGGATAGGATGGCAGTTTGCAGATCGGGTATAACAGTATCTTCAAAGCCAACAATACCTTCAAAACCACCCTCGCGTTTTTTTAATTGGGTTATGAGGTTGGCACGCAATTCATCTTTTACCGATCGGCTTTTATAATCAGTTTTTTTTAACTCACCGAGGGTTTTTATGTCTGTTTTGTTCATTCGTTCAATTGTTCATTAGTTCATTAGGGATTAGCACATCCGCCCATTAACGAACCGTTTTTCTTCTGTTCTTAATATAGTCTTCAAAAATGTATTCACCCAGGCCTGTTAATGAGCTGTAAAAAGCTTTGCCGCCGTTGGTTTCCGTAAATTTACGAACAAACTGCTGCAGGTACGGATCCTTAGCTATCATAAAAGTGGTGATGGGTATTTTTAAACGCTTGCATTGGGCTGCCATATTTAGTGTTTTATTTACCACTTTTCTGTCCAGGCCGATGCTGTTTTTATAGTACCGGGTACCTTCCTTTAAACAAGTAGGTTTACCATCGGTGATCATAAATATTTGTTTGTTATGCGTTTTGCGCCTGCGGAGCAGATCTGTCGCGAGTTCAAGTCCGGCGTAAGTGTTGGTATGATAAGGGCCAACCTGTAAATAGGGTAGATCCTGCAGGGTAATGGGCCAGGCATCGTTACCAAAAACAACAATATCCAGGGTATCTTTAGGGTATTTGGTGCGAATCAGTTCGGCCAAAGCCATAGCCACTTTTTTGGCCGGGGTTATTCTGTCTTCTCCGTACAGGATCATGGAGTGTGATATATCGATCATCAGCACCGTAGAAGTAAGGGTTTTATAATCCATTTCCTCTACTTCCAGATCGCGCTCGGTCATCATAAAATCGCCGATGCCGTGATTAACCTGTGCGTTGTGGATAGATTGGGTCATATCTATCTGATCCAAACTATCACCAAATTCAAATTCGCGGCGTTCGGCATTTTTCTCATCACCCTGACCCGATTGAGGGCTGCGGTGATTGCCTTTGCCCGATTTTTTGAGCTTGCCGAAGATTTCCTCCAGCGCCGATTGCCGGATGCTTTGTTCTGTTTTGGCGGTGATGTTGAAACCGCCGTTCTGACGATCCTCATCCAGGTAGCCTTTTTGTTTCAGTTCGTCGATAAAATCACCCATGCCATAGTCATCATTGGTGAGATTATATTGTTTATCTAATTCATTAAGCCAGGCCAAAGCTTCGCCTGCATCGCCCGAAGTATAGTTGAGCAATTCCAGGAATAATTTTAATAATTCGTCAAATCCGCCTTTAGGGATCTGGTTTGGCTTAAATTTGGAAAATCCAAAACCGCGCATATCGTGTCCTTTCTTACATAAAGAAACGGATAATTATTCTTAAAAGTTTGGATTGCCGTATACTAAAGCAAATTGTTAGGTAAGTATGACAATCTGTTAGATGTGCGGATGTGCAGATTACAGATGTGCTGATGAGCGGGCCTTTCTCCGCGTGTCATTATGAAATGATTCTTCGTTTCTCAGGATGACAATACTTAAAAGATGCTTAGAGTTTAGAATTTAGTTTTTAGAGTTTTAACGACTTTACAAATACGCCAGGCTGTTCAGTAATTCTGATGGGTAAACCGGATTAGCACCACGCTGACTGGCCACAAAGGCACCTACGGAACATGCTTTATCAACAATGGTTTGCATAGGGTGTTTAGCGAGTATACCAGCTACAAAAGTGGCCAGGAAGGCATCGCCGGCTCCTACCGAGTCGCTTACCTTTACGGGGCATCCGGGGCTTTCATAAAACTCGTGATCATGCCATACAATCGCTCCACGTTCACCACGGGTTACGCAAATGGTTTGGTTATGATATTTAGAGCGAAACTCAATGATCTGATCACGTAGTGAATCGCTACTGCCGCCTATCAAAAGGGTTGCTTCTTCTTCGTTCATTTTTACGATGTGGGCGCGGGCCGCAAGTGTTTCTATGGTAGACAGCGTATAATGCGGCGGGCGGAGGTTTACATCAAAAATTTTTAGCGCAGGTGTCTCATCGAGCAGGTTAAGCAGTGTTTCGCGGGTAGCGGTTTTGCGACAGGCAAGGCTACCATATACAATGGCTGAGGCTTTTTTGCCAGCTTCCGTTAATTCGGCAGTGGTTTGGATATTATCCCAGGATACAGGCTCTGGTATAACGTATGTAGCCTGGTTGTTTTCATCTAATTGCACAGTTACCTCACAGGTAGGTAAATCATCTTCGCGCTGAATAAGAGGAGAATTAAGACCGCTTTTTTGTAAAAAATTTACCAGGCCATCGCCGCTGTTATCCATTCCTACAGAACTTGCAAAGGCAACATTAACCCCTTGCTGTACCAGGTGCCTTGCCACATTCATGGGGGCACCACCAGCTTTTTTACCATCGCCAAAAGCATCCCACAAAACTTCGCCGAAGCTTAATACCTGATTTTCCATAAAGTTGATGTAAAGTTTGGTGTAGTATATTTCAAATATAACAGGATTTATTGATTTGAGGGATTAAACAGCTTGTCTGAACCATGATTTACCCGATTTAAGGATTCGTAGGATTTTATCGTGGTAATCCTTTAATCCCACTAATCAAGGTTCAGACAAAAAATCAGACGAAACCATTATCTTTAATTTATGAAAAAATATATTTTATCCTGCCTCCTGATCCTTGTTGCTTACCTCTCTTACGCGCAAGACAGGCAAGCTATATTAAAAGTAATGCACAATCAGGAATTGGCCTGGAACCGGGGAGATATTGATGGCTTTATGCAGGGATACTGGAAATCAGATTCGTTGTTGTTTGTTGGCCAAAAAGGGCCGGTTTATGGCTGGAAAAGTACTATTGAGCGTTATAAAAAGACCTATCCTAATAAGGCAACCATGGGGCAGCTTACTTTTACTATACTACAATTAAAAGTGCTGGATGGTACCAATGCTTTTTTATTTGGTGGCTGGAAATTGAAGCGTGATAAAGATGAGCCCGGCGGTTATTATACCCTATGGTTCAAAAAAATAAAAGGTGAATGGAAGATTGTCTGTGATCATACCTCGTAGAGGTTGAGACGTAAACAAAAATAGCGATGATTTCAATCATCGCTATTGCATATTTTAAAAGGTACAATGTAATACGTATAACTTACAACCTTAAAAAGGTTTTCCGGCTGCCAATTCACGGTTGGCCCATTTGACGGCCAGTTCTTCGCGGAATTTGGCATATTTCTCTTTGAAGGCCATTTTCAATACGCTGTCGACTCCGCCTTTAATGGCCAGGTTATACAGGCTGGCTGCTTTACGACTAATAGAGGCATCCCAGGCCCGCAGGCTCAGGGAGTATGATCCGTCGATATATTTCATCCAGTGCCAGTAGCCGGTAGGCATAAACAGGGTATCGCCATGTTCTAAAAATACTTCAATACCTTCTACACCATCGAGGGCCGGGAATTTTTTGACATCGGGGTTTAATACATCATAATCCTCCAAAGCATAGGTAGCGTTTGGTATGCAGTATAAACGGCGTTTCCACTTGTTTTCGAACAGGATCACATGCTTGCGACCGCCAAAGTGCGTATGGAAAATGTGTGGCAAATCAATATCGTAATGTAAAAACGTAACGGAATTGGAGCCGCCGAAAAACATGGCAGGCATGCTTTCTAAAAAGCCACCCATCAGGTCTTTTGGTAAAACAATATCATCCAAAAGTTGCGGAGCTTGTTTAAAAATGTTGAAGAAAAATATCCTCAGCTCGGTGGGCTGGCTGCGAATCATATCTATATACTCATCAAAAGGCATTTCGGTTGCCGAAGAGTTGATGGGTTTTGAAGGATCGGCTTTTGAATTATCATATAGCGGCACTACCTTTTTGCCTACTACCTGCTTTAAATATTCCGGGGTCCATTTTTCGCGGGCGGGCCAGCTTTTGGTCAAGCCTTTTATAACCAACGGGCGGCGAGGATCTAAATAGTTCTTCTTAAAATCTTCAGGAGAAATATTTTCAACAGTATCAATAGGGTGGAGGATAAAACTCATATTGTATTTGCTTTCCGGCTGTTTTATTTAAATTTAATTTAACTTAAATACCGAAAAGCAAACAAAATAACGAAATAAAACCCCAAAAGGTATAAGCTTTTATGTTAAAAAGTGTAATAGATATTAAGGTTTGCCAGCTATTAATGCATTTTCAGCACGCTTGATAGCCAGTTTTTCTTTCCAATCCATATAATCTTTCTTAAACTGGGCCTTCATCATATTATCAAACTTGCGTTGTATGGTTAAATTATACAAGCTTTTTGCTTTAATAGCCCATGATTTATCCCAGGCACGTAATGATATGGAGAATGATCCGTCCAGGTATTTCATCCAGTGCCAATAGCCTGTAGGCATAAATAGGGTATCGCCATGCTCCAAAACAGCTACCTGCCCCTCAATACCATCCAGAGCAGGAAATTTTTCAAAGTCGGGATTTTCTATATCATAATCCTCAAGCGCATAAGTAGCAAAGGGGATACAATACAGGCGCTCGCTCCATTTATAATCAAACAGGATCACTTTTTTGCGCCCGTTAAAATGGGTATGAAAGATATGTGCGAGGTCGATGTCATAATGTAAAAACGTAACAGAGCCTGCGCCGCCAAAAAACATGTTGGGATATTTATCCAGGAAACCACCCATCAGATCAGTAGGTGAACGGTAATCATCAAGCAGGTTTGGCGCGTGTTTTATAGGATCGAATAAAAATATACGAAGATCAGTAGGCTGTTTTTGTATAAGATTGATATAATCAGCAAACTTCATTTCACTTGCCGATGCATTGATGGCTTTTGAAGGATCGGCCTTTGAACTATCATACAGTGGCACGGTTTGGTCGCCAACGGTTTCTTTTAAATAATCAAAGGTCCATTTTTGCAAAGCGGGCCAGCTTTGTGTGGCTTTACGAATAATAAGCGGTTTACGCGGATTTAAGTAATTGTTAACAAAATCGGCTCTGCTTATATTATCAACGGTATCTATGGGTGTTAGGTGTAAACTCATATTCACAATTAATTAACATGCAAAATTAATTAATTGGAAAAAACACCCAATTGTTTAACCGTTTTTTTAATTTTTTTTGACAAAAGGAAAGCCCGGTAATACCGGGCTTTCCTTTTGAATTTGCAGTAACAGTAGACGCTTTGCAGGTTTTTTACGGATTTGCAAACTGCAAACTACTTAATTAGGCATTAAAACGGTATTTATAACGTGTATTACGCCATTGCTTTGATTAACGTCGTCAATAGTGATCCATGATTTGCCACCTTTTTCGTCAACAAGATATATCTTTTTGCCTTGAGCCATAACGGTTAAAGTTCCGCCGCTTACTGTACTCAGCTCTGTTTTACCATTCCCATCTTTTACTTTTGCCAAAAGATCAGCCGCACTTAATTTACCGGCAATTACGTGATAGGTTAAAATTTTTATTAAAGAAGCTTTATTGGCTGGCTTAACCAGGTTGTCGACGGTGCCGGCTGGTAATTTATTAAATGCTTCGTTAGTTGGCGCAAATACAGTGAAAGGGCCTGCAGATGATAGCGTTGGTACTAAACCGGCAGCTTTAACTGCTGCCACTAATGTGGTATGATCTTTTGAGTTTACCGCATTTTGAATAATGTTTTTTGTTGGGTACATGGCCGCTCCACCTACCATTTTTGTTTGTGCGTTGGCTTTAGGCGATATGGCAAAAGCTGCTAATGCTAACGCCGCTATGATCAGTCTTTTCATGATGTTATTAGTTTAAAAATTGTTTTAAATGACACTCAAAGGTGCTTGTTTGTTTTGTTTTTCAATGTAACAAAACTATCACGAGCTCTTGATAATTTTATTACATTGATAATAGGCGCTATTTGTAAGAAGATACGGGAAGCATTCAATAACGGTTTTGTTGACCCTGTAAATTTTTACAACTTACTGATTTAAATACTATAAATTAATTAAAAAAACAGGCCAGCCGCTATGTTATCGGCATAAAGTTTACCTGTTGCAGTAAGATATAAAATATTATCCTGTTGCCTTAGCCATTCCGTATCAAAATAGGGGCGGGCAGCAATTAATAGTTGGGTTGCCGATGCTTTGGCTATGCTATTTAATTTATCCAGATCGAGCCCCCACATGGTGCGGATGGAGGTCATGATATATTCGTTCAAGCGGTTCTCTTCGGTAAGTGTTTCTGTTTCGGCAGGTAACTTACCACTTTCAATACCTTGAACATATTTGGCATTATTGGCAATATTCCATTGACGGGCTTCAGTATTATAAGAATGAGCCGATGGACCTATTCCCAGATATTTTACCCCCTGCCAATAGTTGGAATTATGCCTGGAATAATGCCCGGGTTTGCAAAAGTTCGATATCTCATAATGATCAAAGCCATGATCGGTCATGGCATCCATCAATACCGTGAATTGTGCGGCGCTTTGCTGATCATTCATAGGCTGCTGCTTTTTTCTACTGATAAAAGCAGCAAGCGCAGTTTGTGGCTCAACCGTCATGGAGTAGGAAGATACATGAGGGATGGATAGCTCAAATATTTTATCCAGGTTTTGTTTCCATTTGGTATCGGTTAATAGCGGGTAGCCGTAGATCAAGTCGGCAGTGATATTTTCAAAGCCAGCATCCTGCACTCTTTTTACAGACGCTTCAGCATGCCTGCTGCGATGGGCCCGGTTCATCCAAAGTAGGTCCTCATCAAAAAACGATTGGATTCCGATGCTAAAGCGGTTTACATCGGTTTGGCGCAATGCTTTTACTTTGGCATCATCCAAATCATCGGGATTAGCCTCCAGAGTTATCTCGGCAACGGACGATACCGTGTGCAGTTCTGTAATGGTATTGATGAGCAGGTTGATTTCATCAGCCTCCAATAAAGATGGGGTACCTCCTCCAAAATAAATGGTTTCTACAGTTTCATTATCCAGATAGTTTTTTTGGAGCTTGATTTCCTTTACCAGCGCTTGTAGCAGATCATCTTTGTATTTAAGTGAGGTGCTGAAATGGAAATCACAGTAATGACATGCCTGTTTGCAAAAAGGAATATGTATGTAGATGCCGGCCATTTGGCAAAGGTAAACACTTTGTACTAAAACCCCGGGGCGAATAAGTTTGCCCTGATTGTATTTAGGATTTAAATAACTCTCAGATTGTTTTTAAACTTGGTTTTAATACCGGCCGTTTCAACATCCAAAGGGTAATTAATATAACCAGGAGCTCAATAACCGCGCTACCCCAGAAAATACTGTTAACACCAAAAAATACCGGAAGTATCAATGTAGCCGGAAGATAAAAAAATAACTGCCTGAACATAGCCAGCTGACTCGCCTTTTTGGCCTGGTTAATAGCCGGGAAATAAGCTAGAGCCATTACAATAACTGGTAAAAATGGCAATACCGATAAATAAATGCGCAGATTTAAAATGTGCACTGCTGACAGAACCACATGCGGAACCATCCATGCCCATAATGCATTGGGAAAAAACAGCGCAACGATCCAAAATGGCAAAATGATCACAATACCTGCGGTGATGGCGATGAGCAGCGACTTTTTTGCCCTTAGCATATTGCCGGCTCCATAGTTTATGCCGGCCACAGGTTGCAGGCCCCGCATCAGGCCAAATAATGGTGTGAGCAATAGTAAATAAAAGCGATTCACAATGGTGTAAAAAAGCAGATCCTGCTGGGTGCCATACCTGGAAATGGCTTGCAATATAAGCATACTTTGTACTACTGACATGATAGAAAACAGCATTTCGGGAAAGCCCAGTGTTATTATTTTTTTGGCTACAGCTTTAGTCGGTTTTAATGAATACCATTCATCCCGGAAGAGGCTTTTATTGCGGGCAAAGTAAATGAGTCCCATGGCCGAGTAGATGAACATGGCCGTATTGGTTGCCCAGGCAGCCCCGGCTACGCCCCCGTGGAGAACAAGAATAAAAATAGGTTTTAATATAATGTCGATCAGGAGCCCGATACCTATCATACAGGCGGCTGTTTTCATCTTTCCTTCGCCCCGGATAAGCATATTGACAGAAAACCCATGGATCCAGAATACCGAACCTATGAGCGTTACCCTAAAATAACTGGCTGCTATGACAACCAGTTCGCCTTTAGCGCCCATGAGTGCAAGCAAGGCTTCGGCAAAGACATAAGCAGGGATAGCAAAGATGGCGGCGCAAACAATAGCTAATACGTTGAGGTTGCCGAACAATTGTTTAAGCTTTGCCGAATCATTAGCACCCAGCCAGATACTGAGTGCTGCCGAAGCCCCGGTACCAATCAGTCGGCCAAAGCCCATTACAATTTGCGACAGGGGATAGGCCAGGCCTACAGCAGCTAAGGCTTGCGGGCCAACCAAACGGCCAACCAGTAAGGCATCCAGAAAGTTGTTCAACCCATATAGCACAATAGCAGCTACGGCGGGCCAGGAGGTTTGCCACATGACCTTGCGCAGGTTCATGGTAAGTATAAAATCTTTACGGTTATCCATATAGATTTTGGGATTAATAAGACAGATGTAATGCGTCTCTACATTTATTTTTTGTAGAGGCACAACATGTGTCTTCTGAATTATATACTAAACTGCTGAAAAGCGATCCGCTGCTCAACCTTATAAATTTCCCGGCCGGTAACCTGGTTAATGATGCAGGAATTGCGGTAGGCGCCCATGCCCAAGTCGGGTGTTACAAAGCCGTGGGTATGCAATTCTGCATTTTGTACAAAGATCTCATCGTTATTGATATCAATACTGTAATTGCGTTTTACATCAAAAAGACCATCCTCATTAACGGCAATGCGCTGTTGAATGCTATTGATGAACGCCGGCGTATTGTACTTGTATCCTGTTGCCAGTATCACGTAATCGGCCTGGTGCGTGAAAGCTTGCTGTTGCTGTACATGGGTAAATTGCAGTTCATTTGAACCATCGGAATTTACTTTGATATTATCCAGCTGCGAATTGGGACGTAATTGAACATTTAAATGGGCACCATCAACACTCATTTCATAAAGCGTATCAAATATCTGGTTGATGAGATCGAAGTTGATGCCTTTGTACAGTGGTGGCTGTTTGGCCAATACGGCTTTACGTTTTTCTACAGGCATGTTATGAAAGTAATCCACATACTCGGGCGAAGTGAGCTCAAGAGTCAGTTTCGCATATTCCATCGGGAAAAATCGATCCGGGCGACTAAACCAGCTGAGCTGCAAGCCATCTTCAATATGAGGCAGTAGGTCCTGGAAAACCTCGGCCGCGCTTTGTCCTGATCCAATTACCGCTACCGACCTGCCTTTCAATACATCGACTTTTTTATATAGATAATTAGAAGTATGCAATATGTTTGGCGCTTCTATATCCTTCATGAAATCCGGAAAACGAGGCTCTGTACCAGTGCCCAACACAATTTTTTCGGCATAGTAAACCTCGGGTTGATTGGTTAAACTATTAATAACCTTAATTTTATAATGCTTTGCAGCCTCTAGGTATTCCACAGCCTCAACCGACCTGGAGAACAAGCAGCTGGATAATTGCGCAGCGACCCATTTGCAATAAACATTATATTCCTTACGCAGGATAAAAAAGTTTTCGCGGATAAAAAATTTGTAAAGCCGGTTGGTTTCTTTTAAAAAATTAAGGAAGCTGTATCTGCTGGTTGGGGCGGCCATGGTCACCAGGTCGGCCATAAATGGCACCTGTAAAGTAGCGTTACTGAGCATTAAACCCGGATGCCAATCAAAAGCCGGCGAACGATCCAAAAACAGGGTAGTGAGTTCGTCTATCGGCTCCGTCAAAGCGGCAAGCCCCAAATTGAAAGGGCCTATGCCAATACCGATGAGATTATATATTTTTTTCGTTTTCAATTTTTTTAGATTAAAGATTAGGGGACTGTGGGATTTTTGGACTATTTAACCATGAGACGTTCGAATTCACATATTAACTCTCATAACCCCATAATCCAAAAGTCCAAAAATCTCATAGTCCCAACGTCCTATTGTCCTGCAATCCAGATTTCTTTTGTCCCGGGATTTTTTTCCCAATACCATTCGCGATATAAAAAGGTAAGATTGGCGCTTTTATGCGGCATATCTATCACCCTTTGCTGCTGGTAACCAATTCTGTTGGCCAGCGCACGCATCGCTCTGGATTCTACCGCCGCCTCGCCTATGCATTTTCCAACCTCAGGCTGGGCAAACAAATAGTCTAAGGCTACCTGAAGCGACTGATAAGCAAACTTTTTCTCCTTTTCTGCTGGGGCCACCAGTAAGTGGGTGCCGTAATCTGTAGGCAGGCATTCGTAATAGGCACCCACCAGGTCGCGGGCCGGCCAGTAGGGTTCAAAAGTAAAGTTGGGTACACCATTTACTTCACCAATAAAACTATGGGTAGCGTCGCCGGGGATAATTGTTCTGTAAAACAATTCCAGTCCGCGTATCGGGCCATCCATTTTCCAAATGGGTTTGGCTTGTTCCTGATTAAACCATTCGTGCACCATTTCCAGGTCGCGGTCAATATCAAAGGGGCGGATGCTCAGGGTTACATCCTCCTTAGGGAAATAACGGGAGTAAACAATATCTTTTCGTTCCGGTTTGATCAAGTTTTTGCAGAAGAAAAATTTGTTGAGCGGGTTTGGATGATCTACATAAACTGCCGGATATTCCAAGGAAACATTAGCCTCGTTCATATTATGCAGACTGGTAAGCAAGTTGCCTTTCACACTCCAGTCGCGGCTGTTGATAATATAGTTCACCAGTCCGGTTTCGTCTATCGCTTCCAGGCTTTTCAGCTCTTTATAAACAATATCCAGCAGGCGTTTTTCATCGGCGAGGCCGTTCACCCCAAACGCGTTTACTACCCCCAACAGGTTATTCATCATGAGGTAATAGGTGTATTTAGGGGCGATATAATCCTCGTCGATGATTGATTTACTTTCATCAGCAATGCCCGGGATAGCCGCTAAAATATCATCAGCTTTACCCGTGCGGAAGAAAAATCCCTGGTTATCCCTGAAATAAAGCTTTGCCGGGAACAGGTTCTTGTCCAACTCCACCATCACATTCTGTTGATGAAACTCGCAGGCCAGTCCATATTTATTTAAAATGGAAACCATGGGCCTGATACAGATATGCAGGTATTGTTTAAACCAGTCTTCGGCCACGCGGGTAACCAGTTTGTTTGATTTTTGGGCGGCGGTTTTAATGATATTGGTGAGCCTTGACGGTTCGCCCAGGATGCTATCCTGACAAAGCGCGGCTATTAAGGTTACATTTTTATGCTGTGCCTCGTTCTTAAAAGGATTGCGACGGATGCTGATATTAAAACCGTTGATCACCTCTCCGTTATTATCGGTAACGGCGATAAAGGCCGGGTCGACAATAAAATCAATTTCAGGGAAATCTTTCTGCAGATTTTGCCCCCATGGAGTTTTTAACAGGCGCGAAATATCATAACCTCGGTGCAATTCGGGATACAGGTTGATACGCTCGGAGTTGGTGATCTTAACATGCAGGGAGAATTTAAACATCCAGTCACACTCTTCGTTATAAACGGTACGTACCGAAGACGTTGGTGTAAACTCAGCTCCCCAATCACCCAGACTAAACAGTTTGCCATCCTGCTGTAAAGCCAAAACATCATCCTGTTGTAGTAAATAATTCGCTTCCCATGGATGCATAGGTACTACGATAAATGTGGGGTGAGTATTTAATAATTCCATCACCCTGGCATCGTTGGCAGCAAGAGGTAATAGTTCATTTTTTAACTGAACTGATGGTAAAATATCGTCTGCGGTTTTTTGAATAACATGACTGGCATCTATCAAAAAATAATGCAGCTGGAAACGTCCCGCAGTTTCGGGCGAATACTTAAACAGGTCATCATTATTAAAACCCTGTTTCGATTTGGGTAATGGGTGTACACTATGACCTAAAATAAGCGATTGCTCAGCCCGGATAAAACCCATCTCTATGTCATTGGCATTCAAATCGTGTTTGATGAAATTTTCGAGATATTTTTCCAGGTTTTCAATGCTGTTCGACAAGCGATCCCGGGTAATATCTGCGGCTATTTCCGGATATTGTTCTTGCGCATACTGAACTATTATGCCTATCATATCAACAGGGCTCAATTCGGTGATCTCATCTGTTAACAGATCGCGTTTTACGATCGGGAAATGGAATATATGCCTGCCGCTTTCCGAATAATAATCCAGGGGTGCATATACCTCTGAACCGATAGATGAAAAATCAATACGGATATGAAAATCATACCCGGTCGACCGGAAATGAGAGGCTAATGCCTCGTCATATTTAGGTACGCCCAGGTAACGGCTCCAATTGCTAAACTCACGCAGATAACTGTTGAGCATTGCGGTGTAATTTACCTGTTCAGCCTCTTCTCTAAGGTTAATTAAACTTAATGAATTCGTTTCCATGTTTTTTGATGTTTAATAGAATGTTTTTAATATGAGCGGTAGTAGTAAGCGGATTGAGCAGCGTGAATTTGAGATAGAATTCGCCATGAACCTTGGTGCCAGCTACCAACGCGTCGCCATATTTTAAGAGCTGGGCTTTTATGTATTGGTTCATTTGGGTGAGGTTGGCCGTGTGCAAAACCGAAGGGTTATACCGGAAAACCAATGCCGATAGGTCTGAGTAATTCAGCAGGTCAAAATCACTGTCGGTGCTGATGATATGCGCCACATTTTCGGCTGTTTCAATGATCTTTTCTATGTAGCCACCTAATTTCTCCTTACCCATAATACGAAGGGTGAACCACAACTTAAGGGCATCAAAGCGACGGGTGGTTTGGATGGATTTATTTACCTGGTTCGGAATTTCGTCTGAGTGCTGATCTTTCGGATTCAGGTAATCGGCATAATGTGTTATCAGTCCCAGGTACCGTTTGTGGTTTACCAAGAACGCGCTGCTGCTAACCGGTTGAAAAAAGGCCTTGTGATAATCGGCAGTAACGGAATTAGACATTTCTATACCGTTTAGCAAATACCGATGCTTGTTGCTGAGTAATAAACCGCAGCCATAAGCCGCATCAACATGATACCACAATTTGTATTTGGCTGCTATGTTACCTATAGCTTCCAGCGGATCAAGGTTGCCAAAATCGGTGGTGCCTGCAGTAGCTACAACAGCTATGGGGATATTGCCTTGTTTGAGCTCCCGCTGTATGGCATCTTCCAGCAAAACGGTATTCATCCGGAAGGTACGATCGGCTTTAACCTTCACTACGGCCTTTTCGCCAAGGCCCAGTATTGCGGCATTTTTCTGGATGCTGAAATGCCCTGCCTCAGAAACAAAAATCCGGAAGCGGGATGCTTCGGGTGGCAATCCGTTTTGTTTGATATTGTGCTTCAGGTATTCTACCGAATAATGATCACGGGCCAATAGTAAACCCATCATGTTGCTTTGTGAACCGCCACTGGTAAACACGCCATCGGCATGCTGATCAAAACCAATTTCGTTGCAGGTCCACTCAATCATTTTTTGCTCTATCAGCGTTCCCCCTGCGCTTTGATCCCAGGTATCCAGCGAGGAGTTGATAGCGCTGATCAATACTTCGGCAGCAATAGCTGGTATTACCACCGGGCAGTTTAAATGCGCCACATATTTGGGGTGATGGAAGGTAACCGCGTGTTTGGTGTATAATGATTCCACCTCGCTCATCAGGCTTTCATAATCGGGCAGGGGAGTGCTGAGATCTACAGATTCAAACTGCGGGCGTAATTGGGCCGCTGTTACACCGCTGAACGGTTTTTTATTATCGTGCAAAAAATTAACTACCGATTGGCTGGCCAGGCTCATGGCCTTCAGATATTCCTGGGACGAGCCTTCGTAAAATATATCTTCAAAAGACGTACCGGTGCTTAAGGCCTCTAATAGAGCCTCATCCTGATGGGGGGTGTTGGATGGTGTTATCATAGGTATCGATGTTTTTTAATTTAGTATCAAGTATTAAGATCTCTGAAACGATATGCCGTTTTAAGAAAGTCGTGATACTTGATACTAGCTACTTAATACTGTTTATATATTAATAACTGATGGTATAGGTTAAAGAAAATGTTCTGCCGCGACCGTAGTACTGGTACAGTTTGGCCGGGGCGCCGTAAAATAGAACGGAGCGTTGTCCCCAGAAGGTCAGATACTGCTTGTCCCAAAGGTTTTGGATGCCGGCAGATAAAGCGCCTAATGGTAATTTTACGTTACCTACAAGGTCAAATGTGGTAAAGCCTTTAAGCTCCAGATTTTGATAATCTTTCAGATCGAGTGAACGCACGGCTTGTAACCTCACCGAGAAATCCTGACTTTGCCAGCCTGCGAAGCTCACAAATTTGGATGGATTGGTGGTTATGATAGAATTGCGCTGATATCCTTTATCTGTCTTGATATCCGAAATAATAAACTGACCAGAAACGCCAACTATTAAGCCTTTTGGCTGCTGGCTGTAGCTTAGTTCGCCCTCAAAACCATAATTGCGCACTTTTTGATCGGTAACAGATATGGTGAAATTGCTGGTATTGATGAGGATAGCTTTATCTGATACGGAATAAAAACCTGCTATTTGGCCTTTAAAACCGCTTTCGTCACTTAGCCTGCCGCCAAGTTCATATTGGTTGGTTTTAATGCCACTTAGTGGGGCATCTTTTACGTTGATGCTATTAACCAGTTTCCAGTTATCGGCATCGCGTACATAAGAGCCGGTACCGTAATATTTGGTGGGATCTGGTACCGAAAAACCTTGTGAGTAGTTTGCCCATAGTTGAGCCTTGTTACTGAATTTATAGATCAAACTACCGTTAAATAAGGTCACATTATAGTCGTTTTTACCCCCGGGGATTTTATCTGCCGAGGTACCCACGCCGTAGTTCACAGATACCTGCTGCTGAAAGCGTACAAAATCATCAACAGTTACATTCATATGCTGCTGGCGTATCCCTCCGGAAAGGGTAAGGTTATTCACAATTTCCCAGCTGGCTTGGGCAAAGCCCGATATGCCCAATATGCGGTTTCCTGGATAACGCTCTAAAGTGCTGGCCGTTTTATTGATCAATCCACCCGAGCTATAGCTTAAGTCGGTATCAAAGAAGGCCTGTTTACCTACAAATTTTTCGTGGTCAAGATCGGCGCCGTAGGTTACTTTTACTTTGTCCCACTGTTTGGCTAAAACCGCCTTAAAGCCGTATACATCGGTGTTTTGGCGCGATGCTGCCAGTGGTAAAGGTTTTACATTACCCGGCGCAACGGTAAGATCGCGCGATTGTACGATGCCTTCCGGAAATGAGGGGCTGAAATCTAATCTTTCAGACCGTACAAAGGCCTGGAACTGAAAGCTCTGACCACCTAATATGTTACCAATACGGTATTGGCCATTGATAAATATGCGTTTACTGCGTGGCACCACATCGGCATCAAAACCTTTGCGTACATTCAATAGTGATGGATCGGGAGCTACGTTATTATTGGCATTAGCCGGTAATGCGCCTGCCAGGTTGTTCCCTAAGAATAAGCCATGATCGCTGTTGTATTTAGAATTGTAATATTGCGCATCCAGACTGATGCTCTGGTTATGTTTCAGTTTAACGTCGATATTGCCAAACAGATCAATACTGCGGTTGTATTGCAGATCGCCTTGCTTGGTATCAATAATAATCTGGTGCCCGTCGCCATCATAAGCCGCTCCATTTTGTTGATAAGCAAAGCCTAAGCGGCCTTTTACAAAATTGTTACCACCCGCGATAGACTGCGCTACGCGTAAGTCATGATCGTCGCCATGGCCTAAGCCGCTGCGCCCGCCTACTTCGGTTTGGAAAGCCAGTTTCTCTGATGTTGATTTTTTGGTTACGATGTTGATGATACCACCGGTGGCATCGCCGCCATAAACGGAGCTTGCTCCGGATAGTACTTCGATCTTTTCGATATTGAATGGATCGATAGCATCAAACTGGCGGCTGGTGTTACGGGTGCTGTTGATAGATACCCCATCAATCATCACCAATATATTTCGACCGCGGATGTTTTGCGCGTAATTGGAGCGTCCCTGGTTACCAATGTCCAGGCCCGGGATTAGGATACCCAAAGCTTCTTTAAGCGGTACACCTGCTTTGATCTGAGACTGTAGCTTGGCGCTGTCAACAATCCAAACAGTTCCTGGTATTTCGCTGATATGCTGCGGCGAGCGGGAAGAAACTACTACTACCTCATTCAGATTATTATTTAAGTTGATAGAAGTTACCGGTTTGTTATCGGTTGTTTGAATAGTGATCACACTGCCTTGTACCTTTAATTTAAGGTTGGCGCCCATTAGATCATGTAATATTTTTTTGACGGGTTGATTGGTGGCATCTACGTTTACGATCTTTTGAGCATCGAGCCTGGTATTGCTGTAGGAGATACTTACAGCTGCTTTATCGCCAATGGCCAGCAAGGCATCGGCCAAAGTAATGTTACTTAATTTAATGGTTAGGGGTTTATCAAGTACATCCTGTTGGGCAAATAAATTAGCGGTGTTAAAAAGTGTTAAAGCAATAATAAATAATACTTTAGAAGCAACTTTTAAGTGTTTGTGAGCAAAGCTGGAAGAATATTTAGTTAAATTTTTGAGGTAAGTAGGTACCTGTTTCATATTTTCGTTTAAATGTTTAATTAATTAAGGATTAGTTGAGCAAATCCCGATGTTGTAGTTTGGCGATGAAGCATCGGGAATTTTTATTTCTATATTTTTCTACATGGGCATAGTGCTTGATTAATAAATGGTTACAATGTTTCCGGTTACTTGATAATGAAGGCCTACAGCAAATTCCAGGCTGTTCAATACACTTTTTATATCGGGATTGTTAAATCGTCCGGTATAACGCTCATTTCTTAATAAGCGATTATTAATAAGCACCCTTACATTATACCAGCGTTCCAGGGTGGATGCTATATCACTAAGTTTCTGATCTCTGAATTGCAGCTGATTAGTGCGCCAGCTATAATAGGCAGCGGCGTAAACATTTTGTTGTTTTAATGACTGATCGTTATCATACACGCCTTGCTGATTAGCAGTAAGTATTAAAGAGGTCTTTTTTGTTTTTGGAGAAAACATTACACGCCCTTCTTCAACTACTACATCGGTTTTATTTTCTTCGGGGTAGGCTCTCAGATTAAAATGAGTCCCCAAAACCCGCACAAGCACCTGTTTGCTATTGATGGAAAAAGGACGTTTTTTGTCTTTAGCTACGGTAAAAAAAGCTTCGCCTTCAAATTCTACAACTCTTGATGTGTCTGTAAATTTTTCGGGATACCGCAATTTGCTATCAGAGTTTAGCTGGATAACTGTTCCATCGGGTAGGGTACAAGTGGCTTTTTTACCTCTGGGGACTTTTACTTCATGATAACTTATGAGGTTACTATCTTTTTGTTGATGACTCCCTGAAGAATGATAAATATAAAAGGTAATGCCCAGCACCAAAATAGTACTTGCAGCTGCGCTGATCAGCCATGTCCAGTTTGTTTTGTGGGTTTTTTTCTCAAGGAATATCCGGCTGGATAATTCTATCCAGGTTTTATCCTCAACACCCTGTACATCAATAGGGGGCGATATGGTAAAATCGCTTTCTGTTATGTTTTGCAGCCATTGTTTAATTGCAAACTGCTCATCTGTAGTACATTTACCCTGATGATATCGTTCCAGTAATTCCTGTGTTATTTCTATTTTCATTTAATGAAATGCGGGCTACGTGCCGCATTCATTAACATAGCCGATTAATTCTTTATTTTTCCTAAGACTAATTCTAAATAATATATAAGTGGCAGATAGTCAGCAGGGAAAATTTTAGAGAGGAATAGGGTGAGCAAATATCCTGACTGCTTTTTTGATTTATTTAATCAACGGCTAAATTTTCCCGGAGAAAATTCAGGGCTTTATAGAGGTGGTATTCAACCGTTTTTTCGGATATAAGCAAGGTGGAAGCTATCGACTTTTTATCCAATCCTTGTTGCTGACTTAAACGATAAACTTCCTGCGATTTATAAGGTAGCCTGTTAATGAGGCCGTTAATGGTTTTGTACAGTTCGTTATAGTTTAGCGTGTCTTCCGTGTAAGTGCCTTCTGTTGCCTGGTTTTGAACAACATTTTGCAGGTGTTTTTGCCGGTTTGATGTGGTACGGCAATACTCAAACACTTCAAGCTTAGCCGATCTGAAAATGTATTGTTCTATAGAGGCATTTATCTGGAGCGTGTTTCTTCGTTTCCATAAAGATTCAAATATATCCTGAGAAAGCTCGGCAGCTATATCTTCATCCTTCAACGTGGCATAACAAATAGTAAAAACCTTTTTCCAATACGTCCGGTAAAGCTGCTGAAAGGATTGCTCGTTTAAGTGAAAAACTACTTGGGGGTATTGGTTATTGCCTGACACTGGACGCTAATTTTGGACAAATATAGACAACTATTTAGAATCATTATAAATAAAAGCAATTAAATATAATATTTTGATTAAAAATTTAGTTCGCTGTCCTTAATTATCGTGTAGCAATTCCATTTAGTGGTGTATCCACTTCTTTTTATCATTCAAAACGCTTCAACTTATAGTATTTCTATAAATCCATCAGTTCCATTTACCTTGATCCGTTGCCCATCCTTGATCAGTTTGGTTACATTATCCACCCCAACGACAGCGGGTAAGCCATATTCACGTGCGATAACGGCACCATGGGTCATTAGTCCGCCAACTTCAGTAACCAAACCTTTGATGGATACAAACAAGGGTGTCCAGCTGGGGTCAGTAAATGCGGTAACCAATATATCCCCATCTTCCAGATCGGCATCTTCCATGTTTAAGATAACACGTGCCCGTCCTTCTATAACCCCCGAAGAAACAGCCAGACCAGCAATAGCACCGACCGGTAGATCTTCATGACTGTACTTGCCGTTAACGATCTCACCATCAGACGTCATAATACGCGGAGGTGTCAGTTTTTCAAATAACTTATACTCATCTTTTCGTTTATTGATGATCTGGTAATCCAGTTTATGGGTATGTACCACCTCTCTGAGTTCTTCAAAGCCGAGGTAGTAAATATCTTCTTTTTTATGAATGACACCGGCTTTTACAAGCTGCTCTGCTTCTTTCATTAAAGCCTGCTTGTAAACAAAGTAACGGCTGATTATAGCATATTTTGGATATTCACGATAACCGGCAAAATTCCTGATCAGGTCGATCATTCGTTTGGTTTCTTTCATCTTGTGTTCGCCATCTGGTAATGCAGCCAGCCGGAGTAATAGTTCCTGTTCTTTTCTCCATGCCTCCTTATGCCCTTGTTCAAATTTTCGGCTGCCGGCACCAGGCTCAAAGTTTTTGATATTATTGAGTATAATAGGGACAAGCGTCGATGGTTTTTCTGTCCAACGGGTTTTCGTGATATCAATTTCTCCGGCACATCGCATTCCATATTTGTTGAGATAAGTATCGATAGCCCCCCGGACTTCCTGCCCGCCATCAAATCGGATCAATTCATCCAAAAAGTTATCATCCTTTACTTGTTTTAAATACGCAATTACCTTGGGGTAAGGGCGAATCACATCGGCAACATGCAAAAGTTCCAGTCCCATTTCCGATGTAATATTGTTGGGTACCGATTGGGCAAGCGTATCCGCCGCGTTTTTCTCACCTAACCACTCGTTCATTTTTTCATTAACCCATGCCGAAGCATTCATGCCAGTCATGATTACATTAAAGCTTTGCGAATCGGCTGAGGTCTTTTTGAGTTGCTGAATATCTTCCAGGATAAAATCAAACAGATCTGTGCCCGATTTTCGTTGGATGTTTTGCTTTAACGATTCTATCAGATTTTGACTACTCCTGATCAACTCAGAAACGATCGCCGGATCATAGTCATTCAGTGCCTGATAATCTCTATGCATCGCATTTGCAGGGCTTTTAGCAGGAACTGGGTTTTGTTTATCCTCCGATAATAATTTTATAAAATCTCCCCGATCTATGATGCTTGTAAGCGCACCTTTAATGAGCGGATCAGATTTTCCAAGAACATTCAATAAGGTATGTCTGCCAGCCGTAGAAGACAGCATTTGTGTAATATCAACAAATAACCTTCCGCCGGCTGTGCGCATGGTTGCCGGGGTGGTTAACAGAAAAAAGGATAACCCTAATGGTTTCATGGCATCGGTCATCATTTGTTGATGGCCGACAGATACATAAACGTGATTTTCCTGGTCGTCCACTTCCGGGATCGGATATAAGGTGGTGATCGGCCGGCTTTGTACAATATAAAAACTATCCCCGGCCAAACACCATTCAATGTCCTGCGGGTTGCCGAAATGTTCTTCAACCTTTCTGCCTATGCACTCAAGCTCCAGGATCTGTTCATCTGTCAGTGCTTGTTTTTCCTGCTCTTCGTGTCCGATCTCCTGTTCATGGGTTCCTCCATTTTTTAAGGCATAAATAGCCATTTTTTTGGTTGATATCTTTTTGTCGATAATCTCCCCGTTATGTACCTTATAAAGGTCGGCGCTCACCAAGCCTGATACCATGGCCTCGCCAAGCCCAAAGCCGGCATCAATGGATAACACTTTCCGGTTACCGGTAACGGGGTCGGCGGTAAATAGAATCCCTGATGCCTCGGGGAAAACCATTTTTTGAACAACAACCGACAGGTGAACTTTACGATGGCCGAATCCGTTTTGGATACGGTAAATTACTGCCCTATCCGTAAATAATGATGCCCAGCATTTACTTATATGCTTCAGGACAGCTTCTGTTCCGATAACGTTCAAATAGGTATCCTGCTGGCCCGCAAAAGAGGCTGAAGGCAGATCTTCGGCCGTAGCGCTGGAGCGTACGGCAAAGGCATCTTTTACACCGAACTTTGTGAGATAATTTGCAATTTTATTTGCTATATCTTCAGGAATAGATGCTTTTTCAATGGCTTTGCGAATCTCGCCGCTGAGGACACCAATTTTAACTCGGTCTTCTACGCTTAGGTAAGATAACTGATCAAGCAACTCATTAATCGATGGCATCTCTGCTATGGTCTTGATAAAAGCTTCGGTAGAAATACAAAAGCCATCGGGTACATTGATTCCTTTAATCCCGGCAAGTTCACCCAGGTTGGCACCTTTACCCCCAACTGTTGCCAGGTTTGTTTTGTCGGTTTCCCGGAAACTTAGCACATAAGAGTTCGTGTTTTTCATTTTTTGATTATTTACTGTTGAGACCCGTTGTTGTTTCATTCATGATATCAATCGCTTTTAAAAAATAGTTTTCAAGAATTTCAACTTCTTTTTCGGCAAATGAAGCTATTAGCTCTTCCGATTTATTCCTGAATTCTTTATAAAGCGGGGCCATCAGGTCCATTATGTTTTTAGTGTTTGGTTCAATGATAACCTTCCGTCTGTCGTCTTTGGAAAATTTTCTTTTCACCAGTTTTTTCTTCTCAAACCGGTCTATTAACCCTGTAACAGCACCGGTAGTTAATCCGGTTAAATTGGAAAGCTCACCGGCGGTCATCGATCCCTCTTTCAAGAAAAATCCAAGGTATTTATGGTCAGTTCCAGAGAATCCTGCCTTTCGGGCAACTGCCTCGTGCATCTGAATGGAGGTGTATGCATATTGTTGGCTCAGTCTTCGTATCCGTTGTAGTACTTCCTTATCCATTTTTATCTTATTTAATAAGTATCTTAGTAGCAAAGATATTATTTAATTCAGAAAACATCCAAATAATTTTTTGAATGAAATATAAAAACTACCTGCTGCTCAATGGGTACCTGGGTGGCCTTAAACAGGAACGATAGTTAAAAGATGTTAAAGGCAATTAAATTTTTGAAAAATGTGTTTTCATTTGTTGCGCTGCTCCTGCGAGCTCCGTATTACGGAAAATTTTAAAGCAGTTAACCCCTATTACCATGACCATACTTTCAAAACATTTTATCAAGGTATTAATAGCCCCGATTTTCGGGATTATTATTGCTGCATCGTTCACAGCATGTAAGAAAAATAAAAGCGACGATACCCCTGGTAAGTCTAACCTGTCTGTTGTTGACGCGTCTGCCGGCACCTGGCAGCTTGATTTTAAAATTAACGGCGTAAAATATAATCAGGCACCACTGAAATATGACACCGTTTTGCCGTATGCCAGCGTGACGGCGGGTTCTCAAACTTTTTCTATTAGTTTAAAAAATGAATCCCGGGTGTTGATCAATGCTTCTGTCAACCTCAGAAAAGACCGTTATTATACGGCTTTCATAGCTTCGCTTAAAGAATTGCCATACGCGCCTCTTTTTGTGATTACTCAGGAAGATCTGACACCTGTTAATGATAAAGCCAGAGTCCGGTTTATCAATGTGGGGGCAGATACGAAGCCTGTAAATTTGTATGTAAGCGGGACGGATGCCGCCTTATTTGAGCAATTGCCATTCAGGGAAGCTACTCTTTTTAAAACGCTTCCAGCCGGCGAGCATTACAACTTTCAGATAAAGGAGAATGCGCAGGCAGCTGCTATAGCTACCCTTAATGATGTAAAACTTGAAAATGGTAAATTATATACGGTTTATGTCAAGGGCTTTAAATCAGATAATACTTCTATAGGGAAATTAAAACTCAGCATCATCAGCAGTAAATAGTTTGCTGGTAATGCGTAAATGTTCAGCTGTCCCCAAGTTACTTATCTATATAGAATCCTTGTGATCAAACCTGTATTGAAATTCCAGGAATTAATTCTCAAATGTGTCAATAATGACTCGAAAGCTCAGGAGCTGCTGTATAAATCGTTCTACGGGTTTTTAATGGGAATAGCCGTTCGTTATGTGGCCGGACATTATTTAGCCGAAGAGGTGGTTAATGACAGCTTTGTTAAGATTTTTAATAATCTGAAGCATTTTGTGATGCCAGAGGACACAGAGCAGCAACATAAGCTTTTTCGCGGCTGGGCTGGTAAGATAGTGTCAAGAACAAGTATTGATTGCATGAGGGCTAATAAGAAACATATTTATGCTGATTATCCTGATGAAGCAACCCTTCCTTCAGACCATATAATGGTGTTAAGCAGGCTTCATGTATCAGATATTTTGAAGTTGCTTAATCAATTGCCGGCTTTACAGCGTATTATATTTAACATGTATGAATTAGAGGGCTTTACTCATGAGGAAATAAGTGATGAATTAAACATCTCCCAAAGCCACAGCCGTGTTGTGCTGGCCAGGGCAAAAAAAAACCTTCGGACATTTTATCAGGAACAATCAATAAATGATAGCTATGAAAAAAGAATTAATTGATATCATCAAAGATGAGCTCAATGATTTTGAGCTGGATTATAGAACGGGTGCCTGGGAAGATTTTTACAAACAGGAGAAAAAGAAATCACCGCGTATCATTTCACTCAAACGTTTTGCCATTGCTGCCGCGGTTATTTTAGTAGCCTTATTTTTATTCTTGATTGCTGGTAAATATTTACAAAAAAAACAACAAAATATAATTGTTTTAAAGGTGCCCTTTAAGAACATGCCTGTTATTAAAGTTTTGCCGCAAAGCCCGGGCAAGTATGTGCAGTATAAACACCGGCAACACTATCAACCTAACCCGGCTGTTCATCCGGATAAAGGACTTGCTGATATTTTATCAGCCATGCAACTAAAAAGGATACCGCCAACTATAGGTGATACTATCAATACCAATCCGGGCATACAATTTTTGGCGGTATTGCCAACATCGTTGGTACCTCCGGCAAATACCCTTGCTAAACATTTGCCAAGCCATCAAAATAGTGAATTTAGAAAAAGGTGGCAATTGGGGCTATCGGTTGGTAATGGGGTAAGTTACGGGCAGGAGCATCAGTTTGGTGCAGGAGCGTTTGTTACATATCAGCTTTCGCACAGATTGGCATTCAGTTCTGGTTTTTATTTTAATCAGTTAGGTGCGCTTAAAAATGTTGCTCATGATAATAATTTTTCTGATCCGGAAAAGGTGCTTACCAACATAAAGGTTAATCTGGGAGGGTTGGAGATTCCGTTTGAGCTGAAGTATAAATTAACCAGGCGCTTTTATACCAAATTCGGGGCCTCGTTATATTCTATCAAATCCCAGCAGCAACAACTGATTTTTACACGGGCCGAGAGCAGTATCGTAAATTATATTGACCCGACGGGTACTGCATTTTCTGAAACGCTGGTAACCGCCGGTTATGCGGTTGCTGAGGCGGTGCCACCCAGTCAGCTCGAAAAGAACAAGCTGATTTCTATTTATAATTTCTCAGTAGGTTATGAATACCCAATACTGCACGGGCAAAAGCTATTTATCGAGCCTTTTATTAAATTACCTAATAAAGAATTTTCGGTATACCAGGTTAATCTTGCCCAAACAGGTATACGGCTTAACGTAAGTTTTTAATATCATTGAACTATTTGTTAGCGTATATTGATTAAAAAAGGAGATAATCATCACTGAACATCTCCCTGAAATACCTTGAGGGAGTTTTACGCCCTTATCACCGATAAATAATACATTCCTGATTCACGAAGATTAAATCAGGAATGTATGACTTGCTGATTTATAGCTTTGACACCAGCTCTGCTATTCGGTTGGAAATCCCTACCTCGTTATCATACCAGGCAACCACTTTTACTAATTTTCCGAGCGTTTTAGTTAGACTGCCGTCTACAATAGAAGAGTGTGTGTTTCCGAGTATGTCTGATGATACCAGGGGCTCTTCTGTATATTCCAGTATACCTTTAAGCGAGTTTTCTGCATAAGATTTAAATAAATCATTCAGCTCGTTAACAGACACTTCCTTTTTCAAGTTAATGGATAAATCCACAATTGAAGCATCAATCACCGGGACACGGTAAGAGTAGCCGTCCATTTTTCCTTTCAAGTTTGGCAGTACATCGCCTATTGCTTTAGCAGCGCCGGTTGTTGTTGGAATAATGGAGTACGACGCAGCCCGAGCTCTTCTTAAATCTTTGTGAGGGGCATCTTGCAGATTTTGATCAGCGGTAAACGCATGTACGGTAACCATGTATCCAGATTCGATCCCAAATTCCTTGTCGAGTATATACAAAACCGGGGCAATACTACCTGTGGTACAGGAGGCGGTTGAATAGATCTGATCGTTCTCTATAAGTTCGTTGTTAATGCCGTGTACTATGGTTTTAACCCCGCCAGTAGCTGGTGCGGTAATCAATACTTTCTTCGCGCCGGCATTAATATGCGCCTGGGCCGCAGCTTTGTCTGTAAATCGTCCGGTTGATTCTATAACCGCATCAATGCCTAGATCTTTCCAGGGAAGTTTTTCGGGATCTCTTTCACTTAGCAGAAGTATTTTTTTACCGTTTACCACAATGGCATCGGCATCACTGGTAACTTCTCCCGGAAAGCGCCCGTGTGCGGTATCATATTTTAATAGATGGGTGAGTGTTTTGATATCGGTAAGGTCATTAACCGCGACAACTTCTATCTCCGGCTTGTTTTGCAAGGCCCGGAGTGTCATTCTTCCAATGCGGCCAAATCCATTAATTGCTATTTTCATTTTATTATATATTAATTTGTGCTATGTGATGTGCGGAATGTGCGCCTGTAATCGGATGGTGTGGTCATTAAGTGCCTCAGAAAGGTACGCCTCATAGAAACCAGGCCACCCAGACCACACTTTTCGGCTATACCTTCTATAGACATATTTGAGTCCTCCAGGTATTTCCGTGCGGTTTCGACCCGGAGTTTTTCAATAAATTTGGCAGGTGGCACACCTGTTTGTTTATGGAATACACGTGTAAAGTTTCGAGGACTCATATTCAAATGATTTGCAATCCTGACCACATCCAATGGTTCGTGCAGATTTTCCATAAACCAATTCTGCAGTTTGTTGGCGATATTGGAACTCTCATAAACCGGTAACAAATTGGCAAACTGAACCTGAAAACCCGGTCTGTTTAGATAAAAAACTAATTTTCTGGCAACCTGTATAGCAATGTCTTTTCCATGATCTTCCTCTACCAAAGCCAGCGCAAGATCAATTCCTGAGGTAACGCCGCCAGATGTGTAGATATGCCCATCTGTGGTATGAAAAGCACTACTATCTACATCTATTAAGGGATAGTCTTTTTTTAACCGTTTGCTGAGATCCCAATGTGTGGTGGCTTTCCGGCCGTTTAATATTCCTGCCCTGGCTAATGCAAAAGCGCCGCCGCAAACTGAGCCTATCCGGCGCGTATTATTTTCGTTTAAAGACGATAGCCAGTTAAAAAAATCATCATATTCCGGATTTTTCAAGGCTTGAAAGTCGTTACCAGCTACGATAAGCGTGTCAATAGGGGTTTTAATTTCCATTGCACAAAATTGACAAGCTATCTCAATCCCAGTTGGGCAAATAATTTTCTTATCTATAGTGGGTGCTACAATCAAAACATTATAACCCATTGCTGATCCGGATAAACTTAAAACTTTGTCGGCATGAGTAAAAACATCGGCTGGGCCTGCAAAATTGATCAGGGTTGTTCCTGCCGTCGCTACAATTATTACTTGTTTTTTTTGTGGGCCATTGTCCATATATCAAAATTACAGCTTAATGTATTTGGCTCAAAGGACATAAATTATACATTTTAGGCCACGTAAGATTATGGCTTTATGTTAATCGGAAAACTGAGCGATAAGTTAATGGTGGTGCTAGCAATTAATCCAAGTGAGTATTAAGGATCTAAACTTATCTGGATGGTTTGCCTTATCCTAAGTGGATTTATAATCAAAAAAGTTGAGTAGCTTGGAGTACTACTCGACTTTTTCCTGCGGAGAGGGAGGGATTCGAACCCTCGATACACTTTTGGCGTATACACACTTTCCAGGCGTGCTCTTTCGACCACTCAGACACCTCTCCGGGGCATTTGGGATTGCAAAGGTAAAATAATATTGCATTCAAAGGCAATAAAAAAAGCGAAGTCCTCTTTACAGAGGGCCCCGCCTTCACGAAAACTTTAACTCAACTTATAAAATATGGCATTTAACGTATAGAGTGTAAATAACATGTTTGGTTTAATTTGAGTAAAAAGTATATAGCTATAATGCAGATAAATAATTTTAGCTTATGTTTGCTCCATATTGCCGTATGGTAGTTTTACACGTAAAAAAGCTTGTTTAGTTTAAATGCTGAGCATCAACAACATTAAAAAACCTATTGCTGCCGATATTGATGTGTTTGAGGAGAAGTTCAAAGCTTCTATGCAAAGCTCGGTACCTTTGCTCGACAGGATAACCCATTATATTGTTAAGCGTAAAGGAAAGCAGATCAGACCAATGTTTGTGTTTTTTGCCGCCAGCATTTGCGGAGGCATCAACGAGTCAACCCATCGCGGGGCCGCTTTGGTTGAACTACTGCATACAGCCTCCCTGGTACATGATGATGTGGTTGATAACTCATATCAGCGTCGCGGATTTTTTTCTATCAATGCTTTATGGAAAAATAAAATTGCCGTTTTAGTAGGCGATTACCTGCTTTCAAAAGGGCTGTTGTTGTCTATCGATAATAATGATTTTCATTTACTTCGTATCGTATCAGATGCGGTAAAACAAATGAGCGAAGGTGAATTGATGCAGATTGAAAAGGTACGCCGCATGGATATTGGCGAGCCGGTTTACTACGAGGTGATCCGCCAAAAAACGGCATCACTTATCGCTTCATGTTGCGCCTGTGGGGCCGCATCAGCCGGAGCCTCTGATGAGGTGGTAGAGAAAATGCGCTTGTTTGGCGAAAAAATAGGCATCGCTTTCCAGATCAAGGACGATATGTTTGATTTTGGTACCGACGATGTAGGTAAACCTTTGGGCATCGATATCAAGGAAAAAAAGGTTACCCTGCCATTGATCTATTCTCTCGCTAATGCCACTGATTCTGAAAAGAAAAGGATCATCAACCTGGTTAAGAATCATAATGACGATCCCGCAAAGATTGCCCAGATTGTTAAGTTTGTGAACGATACCGGCGGCCTGCAATATGCCGAAACCCAGATGAAAAAATACCAGGACGAGGCTTTTGAAATCCTCAATACTTTCCCCGATAGTGATTCGCACCTCGGATTGGAGCAACTGGTAAGGTTCACTACCGAGCGTAACAAGTAAGCATCTTATCATATTCATCATTACCGGGTTATACTTTTAACTTTGGTTTGGCTGTACTATCTTTATTCATCAATTAAAACACGTTTTATGATGGATGCAGCAAATAAACCAGGTGTGCCCACGCTTTTTGAATGGGCCGGCGGTACAAAAGTCTTCGAAAATCTTTTTGATAAATTCTATGATAAGGTATTGGCCGATGATCTGCTGGAGCCTGTATTTAAGCACATGAGCCCGCAGCACCGCCTACATGTGGCCCATTTTGTTGCCGAAGTTTTAGGCGGCCCTAAAACTTATAGCGAACAGGAGGGCAGTCATTTTATCATGATCAGCAAACATCTCCAAAAGTACCTGACCGAAGCACACCGTAAACGGTGGATAGAATTGCTGCTGCAAACTGCCGACGAATATGCATTGCCCGATGACCCTGAATTTCGTTCGGCCTTTATGGCTTACCTGGAATGGGGAACCCGTATCGCGGTCATTAATTCCAAAACCAATGAGGTAACAGAGCCTACAGATGTGCCGATGCCAGAATGGGGTTGGGGTGTGGTTGGCGGCCCTTACATTCCCTGAATTGTCATCAAGGTTTAAAAAAGAACGTTGTTTATTGTACTGCTTAAGTCAGGCATCAACTTCTCCTTAAACTTATTAACTTCGTAAATGCAATCTATATTCCTCAGCTTCCCCAAGATCACGTTTTTTGATATCCTTGATGTGGTTCTGGTGGCTTTTATCATATACCAGCTGTATAACCTCATACGGGGCACTATAGCAGCCAATATCTTCATCGGCTTCGCGGTAATATTTGCACTTAACTTTGTGGTGAATGCCCTGCACATGAAACTGCTTACCGCTATTTTAGGCAAGTTTGTGGATGTGGGTATTATAGCCGTCATCGTGGTATTTCAGCAGGAAGTAAGGCGTTTTTTGCTGCTGGTGGGCAAAAATGCTTCGCTGCAACGAAATAAGGCCTGGTGGCAATACTTTTTTGGTAAGGCCGAAGCTGAGAAAAATAATTACGCCCGCATAAAACCTATTATTGATGCCTGCAAAAGCATGAAGCAAACCCGTACCGGTGCTTTGATCGTATTTGCCAAATATTATGACGAGCAGTTTTACCAAAACAGCTGCGAGGTAATGGATGCAAAGATATCCAAACGCCTGCTGGAGAGCATCTTTCAGAAAACCAGCCCGCTGCATGATGGGGCTGTGGTGATATCTGAAAATAAAATTAAATCGGCCAGCTGTATTTTACCCCTTACCGAAAAAACAGACCTACCCGCGCAATTTGGCCTGCGTCATCGGGCAGGTATTGGCGTAACCGAAGCTAACGAGGCCACTGCCATTATCATATCCGAAGAAACCGGCGAATTATCCTACGCCAAGCAAGGCCGTGTTAAAATGAATATCAGCTTTGCTGAACTGGAAAAAGTGCTGAACAAAGATTTTTAACCCGCTGATAATTACGGACGAATAGTTTTTATTGCTGAATCTGGTTTCGCTTCGCCGAGCCGTTTGATCAACATGGTATAACGCATGTTAGGTTCATCTGTTTTCACAACCGGCATTTTATCGGTCGGCTGTAGTTTTATAACCGGCATGTGATCGGTTATTTCAGCTGCGATTACATTATTTAGGGTTTGCATATTCTGCAAAGGCTGAAGTACGTTGGGTATAACCGGGGTTGATTTTAATATACCATCATCAGGTTTTACCTTAAAATACTGATAGATAGAATTATCAAGTTTTTTACCAGGTGAGGGTGTGGTCAACTGTTGTGCTTTTAACTGTGTAATACCACCAATCATGAGTACAAATAGCCAAATTGATTTCATACGATAAAAAGGTTTACATAAATATAAAGCTATATCAGGATACTTAAATGTTAAAAAATGTTATTTAACATTTGATGTTGAACCGGATATACTTTTTAAAACTCCGATTTTAACAAATTTCGGTTCAAAAAAGGATTAAAAATGCGTCAAAACCGCTCAAAAAAACCTCATTTTAACACTTTTTAACAAATTTTAACGCGATTTTGGGCACTTTTTAAAACTTTAAAAAGTATTAGGCTGCTGATTGTCAAATAACTGAATGTCAATCGATTGGTTTTTGGTCTTGTTTTGACCATAACTAAACAGCCCGGATGTCTGCTAAAAGACACCCGGGCTGTTGATTGATATAAATATACGAAAATTTGTGCGGAGATCAAAGTGTCTGGATCGATTGTTATACTCAGCGGAGCGAAGGATCTATTCTGCCTTTGAAATGTTCAGCAATAGACGCTTTGTTCCACAGCATGACAATTGGATATTTTCTTCACTCTCTTCCCACCACAGCTGAGAGAGGGCGTATAGCGAAGCGAAGGTTGGGGAGGAGTCGTGCGTCCAAGAATTTGATTTTACACTAAGGCTAAGGAAAATGATAGATTTTATTACTTTTGTGAAAATTTAAAACCAATGAGCGAACTCATTAAAAAACAAGTAACTGATGCAAAGGCTTTAATGGACAAAGCCATTGACCACGCCGATAGTGAATTAAATAAGATACGTGCAGGTAAAGCAAACCCATCTTTATTGGATGATATTGTGGTTGATTACTACGGTAACCCAACCCCATTAAGCCAGGTAGGTAACGTTAATACGCCCGATGCACGTACCATTATTGTACAACCCTGGGAAAAATCATTACTGGGAGCTATTGAAAAAGCTATTAAAGAGGCAAATCTTGGTTTTAATCCACAAAACGATGGTGTGATCATCCGCATCAATGTGCCACCACTGACCGAGGAGCGTCGCCGCGACCTGGTTAAAAAGGCCAAAGGTGAAGCCGAAACTGGTAAGATCGCGATCCGCAACATCCGTAAAGATGCTAACGAAAAGATCAAAAAGTTAAAATCAGAAGGTGTTTCTGAAGATGAGATCAAAACCGGCGAGGCTGAAATTCAGAAGCTTACCGATGCTTATATTGTAAAGATCGACCAGCTTTCTGAAGCTAAAGAAAAAGATATCATGACGGTTTAAATATTAACCTTATGTCAAATTAAAAGGGAATGAGCTACTTAGCCATTCCCTTTTTTTATTTTTGGAGAGTTAGTACCAAACTAGTATCAAGTAGCTAGTATCAAGTATCAAGACCACGATCTGTTAAGTTCAGATACTAAGGTTAAGAAAATCTTGATACTTGATACTAGCTACTTGATACTAACTACTAACATAAAACATGAATATATTACTTTCTTACTTAAAAAAACACCGCTGGATAGTTGTATTGGCACTTTTCCTGGCGGCCATGAATATTGGCTTTTCATTGCTTGACCCGTGGATAACCGGACGCATTGTTGACCGGGTTATCGAAAAACGCAACACCCTTCAATACCAGGAATACCTGCACCAGGTGTTGATACTCATTGGCGCGGCTATTGGTGTGGCCATGGTATCGCGTATAGCTAAAAACTTTCAGGATTATTTTACCAATATCATCACCCAAAAAGTGGGTGCCGAAATGTATGCCGACGGGCTGAAACATTCGCTCGAATTACCTTACCAGGTATTTGAAGATCAGCGCAGCGGCGAAACTCTGGGCATTTTACAAAAGGTAAGGCTCGATTGCGAAAAGTTTATTACCTCGTTTATCTCTATCCTTTTTGTATCGCTCATCGGGATGGTATTTGTTATTGTGTACTCGGTAAGCGTAAGCTACCAGGTAACACTGGTGTATTTTGCCGCTATACCCATTATCACTTTTGTGAGTATGGCCATGAGCCGCAAAATAAAAACCATTCAGAAAAGGATAGTATCTGAAACCACGGCCCTGGCTGGTTCAACTACCGAGTCGCTAAGAAACATCGAACTGGTAAAAAGTCTGGGTTTGGCCAAACAGGAAATTGCCCGCCTAAATAAAACTACTTACAGAATACTGGATCTGGAGCTTAAAAAAGTAAAATACGTGCGCAGCATGAGCTTTGTGCAGGGTACTACGGTAAACCTGGTGCGGAGCGTAATGGTAGTAGTGTTATTGCTGCTTATTTTTAAACAAACCATTTCGCCGGGGCAGTATTTTAGCTTTTTGTTTTATTCCTTCTTCCTGTTTAACCCGCTGCAGGAGTTGGGCAACGTGATATTATCATGGCGCGAGGCCGAAGTTTCCCTGGGTAATTTTAAGGGGATATTGAGTACCCCTATTGATAAAAAACCCGAGAAACCAGTGTTGCTGGAAAAAGTAAATACCTTAACTTTTAAAGATGTTACTTTTAAACATTTAACCGCCAACCGCAACGCCCTTAACCACATCAGCTTTGAAACCAATACCGGCGAAACCATCGCTTTTGTTGGTCCGTCGGGCTCGGGTAAAACTACCCTGGTAAAACTGTTGGTTGGCTTGTATCAGCCTTTGGATGGCGATGTTTTATACAACAATATTTTAAGCCGTGATATTGACCTGGATCAGCTGCGCGAAAAAATTGGTTTTGTAACCCAGGATACTCAGCTGTTCTCGGGTACAATCCGCGAAAACCTGCTGTTTGTACGTCCAGATGCTACCGATGAGGAATGTATGAATGTGCTGCAGCGTGCCGCCTGTCAAACGCTGCTGGCGCGTGCCGATAAGGGCCTGAGCACCGTAATTGGCGAAGGTGGGGTAAAGGTATCCGGCGGCGAAAAACAGCGCCTCTCGATAGCCCGTGCATTGTTGCGCCGGCCAGATATCCTGGTGTTTGATGAGGCTACATCCTCATTGGATTCGATCACCGAAGAAGAGATCACAGAAACTATCCGCAATGTGTCCGAGTTGGAAAATCACATTACCATCCTGATCGCTCACCGCTTGTCGACCATTATGCATGCCGATTGCATTTATGTGCTGGAGAAAGGCCGCATTATTGAATCGGGCAAGCATCATGATCTGTTAAGCCAGAAAGGTCTTTACTATGCCATGTGGCGCCAGCAGATTGGGGAGAAGGATACGGTTGAAGAAATAGAGGTGAAGTAATAGCATATATTTTTAATTTGCCATCCTGAACGCAGTGAAGGATCTGGTCGTGAACATGCATGGCGAAGGTGTTTTCCAACGCGTCATTGCGAGCGTAGCGTGGCAATCCCAAACTATACAGGGCCGCATTACAGGGCGTATACCCGCTCTTGGCCGCGGGGGGGCCTAGTTACTTTTCCTTGATGAAGAGTAACCAAAAATCAAGTCAGCAGAAATGCTTCTTTGCCGCACATGGCCTTTGCCCTGCAAAACGGACAGGACCACGGGCTGCAATTATTTTGCCCGACTTTGTTCGCTCCAGCCCCGCGCTTCAGCAAAAACTTGCTAATGCCCTTGCCATCGCACGGGCCTACATCGTTCTGCCCGCTTTCGCCCGAAGCTTATCTGCTGATGGGAAAAAGAAAAAAGCTATGGCATTGCGAGGAGGAAAAATAGAAAAACTGTCAGCTCGAACGAGGTACGAGGAGAGATCTTATACACGGGATAAGTTCAACTAGGCGTTATCATCCTGAACGTAGTGAAGGATCTGGTCGTGAACATGCATGACAAAAGATTTTCCCACCACGTCATTGCGAGCGCAGCGTGGCAATCTCCAATTAGCAGGTCCGCTCTGTAAGTAGGGGATTGCCACGCTGCGCTCGCAATGACGCTTTTATTATATGTTATAACCCCATCTGGGCTTTAAATATTCTTATCCTCAATCATCCGGAAGAAATCGTCGCGGTAAGTATCGCCTACGGGGATGATCTTGTCGCCTATCTGGATGCGGCTTCGTTCGATGCTGTCGATCTTGTTGAGGGCCACAATGTATGATTTGTGTACGCGAATAAAATGCCTTTCGGGCAGGGCATCCTCCATTTTCTTCATGCCCTGCAGGGTAATGATACGCTCGGCAGTGGTGAATATGGAGATGTAATCTTTTAGTCCTTCAATAAATAAAATATCGTGCAGGTAAACCTTTTGGATCTTATGTTCGGTTTTAACGAAGATGAAATCGGTTGAAAAATCATCTACTTGTACCGGTTCAGCCTGTTGCACGGTTTTAACTACCGGCTGTATAATGCTTTGCGCTTTTTGAACCGATTTAAAAAAACGGTCGAGCGCTATGGGTTTAAGCAGGTAATCAACCACATCCAGCTCATAACCCTCCAGCGCATATTGCGGATAGGCGGTGGTGAGGATCACTTTGGCTTTGCCGTTGGCGATCTTTAAAAATTGGATGCCGGTAAGCTCGGGCATCTGCACATCTAAAAACACCAGGTCGACACTGCCACCCTGTACTATGGTTAGCGCTTCGATAGGGTTGGTAGTGGCTTTTACCAATTGCAGGAAAGGCATTTTGGAAATATAATCTTCCAAAATATGCAGCGCTAAAGGCTCATCATCAACTACCAGGCATCGGATCATGTTGTAAAAATAAGTGTTCTAATGATTTATCGTTAATTTTTTTATTTCCGGTTAATAACGGAGCAAGACCTGGTTATAGTACGATGGATAGCTCGCAGGTATAAGTGTCAACTTCATCCCTGATGTTTAGCGTATGTTTGTAGGGGTAAAGCAGGTTGAGCCGTCTTTGTACGTTGTTTAAACCAATACCACCCACAGTATCGCGGTTATGGGTGTGTTTTTTGTTTTGTATATAAAAATGAAGCTTGCTCTCCTCTACATTGATGAGTAGTTTAATGGGCGATGTTACATCACTGGCCACACCATGTTTAAATGCGTTCTCGATAAAAGCGATCAATAACAGGGGTACAATTTGCTGATTGGTTACTTCGCCCATCACCTTAAAATCGATAAAAGCTTTGTTGCCGAACCGTATTTTTTGCAGGTCGATGTAATTATGCAGGTATTGAAGCTCCTTGCTCAGGTCAACCTTGTTGTCATTACACTCATACAACATGTAGCGCATAATTTCTGATAGTTTCAGGATAGCCTCAGGTGTGGTTTCCGATCGCTGGTAAGCCAGCGAATAAATGCTGTTGAGTGAGTTAAATAAAAAGTGCGGATTGATCTGCGATTTTAAAAAGGCCAGTTCGGCGCTCAGTCGCTGATTTTCCAGATCGTGCTGTATCCGTTCATTCAGGAACCAGTCGGTAGTAAATTTGAGCACGGTACTTAAAAAAATGAATATTAAGCTGGTGAAAATGGTGCTTAAAAAGTAGGAGGGAAAGGTGATCACTTCGCCTTTCATACGTACCAGCACATATTGTTTAAACAGAAGCCCTACACCGTATTTAGCAAAGCCGTAAGCGATGATGGTAATGATAACAAACAAGGCATAGGCCCAGTAGCGTTTTTTATCTAAAAATCTGGGGATATAAACCAGGAAGTTAATATAAAACAGGCTGATGTTGATAGCCGGGTATAGCAGAAACAGGATGAGGAGCTCCTGGTTGCTTAGTTTGGTATTGCTGCGGGCCAGGGATAAAAATAGCGATATGATGCCGAGCCAAAAAAGCAGGTGCCAGAATATTTGCCAGCCTTTCCTTATTACACGTGTTTGTTTATCTGACGACATTTTTTTAGAGTCTGATCAGAAGCAAGAATCAAGAGACAAGAGCCAAGACAGTAATATAATCATTTGATTGCAGCTTGTCTTGATTCTTGTCTCTTGATTCTTGCCTCTTAACTATCGTCTAATTTAATATTTTGATGGTGATAAGCTGCTATAATTATATATAGTATTTCATTTTATCGATGAACGGGCATTTAAAATCGATGAACGGGTTAATACGGCTAATTGACCGTTCATCTATAAACTCCGACCGTTGGTCTAATACTTTTTAGCAGGTAAAATAAAAGATATTCCTTTGTTGTATCAAAACACTCACGATGAAAACGCTTATCAAAAACTCGAATCCTTTTATCATGTTACTGATACCAGTAATGTTTGCCCTAATATTAGGTGTAAGCTATCAGTTTGAACAAAAGAAGGAGTCGGCAATTGTTGGGGCATCCGTTCATGCCACATCATTGTTTTACAAAGGTGTACACCTTGTTAAAACTGTTTGCACAGTAGCCAAGGATAATCATGTATGGTAATTCGTACTGAAGGGTTATCCTTCAACTTCGGCAGTCAGCAGGTTGTGAAATCATTAAACCTGCAGGTACCCGAAGGAAGTATATATGGTTTTCTTGGCCCAAACGGCGCCGGGAAAACCACTACTATCAAACTCCTGTTAAATCTGCTCAAAACTCAACACGGCAGTATCCACATTTTCGGACAGGAACTCAAAAAAAATCGCATCAGCATATTATCCCAGATCGGGGCGCTTATTGAGCAGCCGGCTATTTATCAGCACCTGAGCGGCAAAGAAAATTTACTGAACAGGGCTTTACTATTACAAGTTCCAGTTAAGCGGGTCGACGAAATGCTCGATCTGGTGCACCTGAGCAATGCCGCTAATAAAAAAGCAGGTCAGTATTCCTTAGGGATGAAACAACGCCTGGGCATAGCTTTGGCCCTGCTTACTGATCCTAAATTAATGATACTGGATGAACCCACCAATGGCCTGGATCCGAACGGTATCATCGAGATACGAGAGTTGTTATTGAAACTGGTTAACCAGCATCGTAAAACGGTGTTTATATCGAGCCATTTACTGGCCGAGGTTGAACGTATGGCTACGCATGTAGGCATTATTGATGGTGGTCAGTTATTATTCCAGGGCAGTATAACGGAGCTGGAAGCCTTGAGCCAACCCTTAATACGTATCGAGACCGATAATAGCGTAGACGCGGCCAACTTGTTGAAACGCAAAAATTACCCGGTTGCAGATGTAACGGATGATTATGTATATGTGCCCTATATCTCAAAAGAGCAAATGGGCGATATTAATGCGCTGCTTATTCAAAATGAATATACTGTATTCAGCATAGGCAAGCAGCAAAAAGACCTGGAAAAATTGTTTTTATCTATCACCCAAAACGCCTGATCGCTATGAAGTGGTTTATTTTATCATTCCGGTCAGAATTTTTTAAGAGTCGTAAAACGTTAGGATTTTGGGCTGCTATATTATTGCCCCTGTTGATTTGCCTGCTGCTGTTTGTGGGTTTTTACACCAAAAGCGAACGTTTGGCAGGTATGCCTCCTGCAATATTATGGATACAGTTTGCAGGTGCAATTCTGGCTGTAATGGGCTCGTTGCTTTTACCCATGTTTGTTATTTTTATTGCCTATTCGGTAAATAGTATTGAACATAAGGCCGATACCTGGAAAAGCTTATTTAGCTTGCCCATTTCGCGCCTGAGTGTATATGCGGCCAAATATTTTTATGCCCTGTTCCTCATATTTTTGTGCCTGGCGCTTTTTGTATTATTTACCATAGGATTTGGCAATTTGCTCAGTTTGGTAAAGCCCGAGCTACGTTTTGACAATTATCATATGGAAGATGTGCTGGCCAAGCTGTACTTTAAGCTTTTCTTGTCGTCGTTGGGTATATTGTCCATCCAATTTCTACTCAGCCTGTTGTGGTCCGATTTTTTAAAGCCAATGGGGGTTGGTTTTGTGGCCACCATTATAGGCGTTATAACCGCGTCAAAAGACTGGGAGTATTGTTACCTGTTTCCCTATTCGCATCCCATGCTGGCTCTAAAACTGGTGCCGCGTAATATCAACAAAGGCGAAACGCCCCAAATAATCATCGATCTTTTTACAAAAGACATTTTTGTAGGTATTACCATTTCCGTGCTTATTTTTATTAGCGGGTATTTTATTGTACTTAAAAAGAGTGTAAAGTAAAGTTTAACGCCGATGTTTCAAATTGGTGGTTAATAAAGTAAATTAAAATTCCCTATCACCGGTTTCGCTGGTTGGTAATTTTAATTTACTGGTAAACCTGTTTAAGTTAAAACTAAGGTTGATCAGGAGTACATCTGTTTCAGAGATATAATTTGTTGTTGTATAAAAATCTCGACCGGCGGTAGTAATACGCTGTTTGTTTGCGCCCAGTATTCCCATGTTCATGTTTTGCCATAGTAGTGATGCGGATAGGCGCCCTTTCATGAATGTTTTTTTTACAGAGGTATTTGGCACAAAAAATTGTCCATCTTCTCCCTGGGCTGTTGGCCTTTTTGAAAGGTAGTTTATATTGGCCTGAAGGCTAAGCGTTTTACTAAGTTGAAAATTGGTATTTCCATTAACCGAATAAGCCCATTTGGTATTGGAGATGATAAAAGGTTCATTTAAAATAGCAATGTTACCATGTATTTTATAATTGTAGAGGTTGCCACTCAGATAAATGCTCCACCACTTAAACGGCGATAAATTCATTCCCGCTTCCAGCCCGAATAGCCTGGCGCTTCCGGCATTGGTATACACCCGGTTTAGTATAGTATCGGCATACACGCTGTTAAGCCGTTGTACAGGGTTTTTAATGTGCTGATAATAAAGGGTAGTAAAGAAGGACCCATTGGTAAAATTCCGATTCATACCCAATTCGGCCAGGTCAATAAATTCCGGCAACAAGTCAGGGTCGCCCTGTTCCAGCGTTTCAGAGTGTTCACGCTCTGGTATGGGATTTAACTCCAAATTGCTGTTACGCTGCACCCTTTTGCTATAACCCGCTTTAAGGTTCCAGCCTTCGTTGAGATGATACAGTAAACTGGCCGAAGGAAACAAATTGGATAGATTGAGAATATGCGGATTGGGGTCATATGACAGGTTAACTGTACGCGCAGCATATTCGTAGCGCAAGCCACCCACATACTCCAGCTGCTGTACCTTGCCGGAGTATTGACTATAAAATGAATTGATATCATTTTTAGCATGTGTACTCCCACTAAATTTGTCCAGATCGGGCTGCGAAGTTGCCGGTGTTACAAAATAATCAAAAATGCCGTCCTGAATATCATGCCTGAACTGGTAACCGCTTTCCAATTTCCCTTTACCGATATTCACGCTATAATCCAGTTTTAAGCGATATGCGTTGATAGGCCTTTTGTAAGGATTGTTTACATATTGAATTGTGTCTGTTGTATTCGGAAATTTTAAATTTCGATTTTGAGTTGCCCCGTACAAATTATCGTGCTCATAAAGTAAGCCAGCCGTCAGGGCCGACTTATTAGTAAAAGTGTGGGTATAATCAACATTACCTAAATTAAAGGTGCCTTCTTTAGTTTGCAGGTTTGAGTTATAATAGGTTGTACTTTTAATAAGCGCATTGGTATTTAGATCTGAGGTGGTATTATTATATAATAAATCAGCCAGGCGTGCCTGGTATCTTTTACCACTATAAAGTCCCACTGATATTACATTGTTTGGGTCGGCGGTATAACTTACAGATGCCCTCCCTGCATAATTATGCCTGTCAAAACTTCTTTCACCGTTGGATGGGAAACGGGTAATGGTATTGTTAGTGAAATTTTTTGTATAAACATTCCCTTCCCGGTAACCTGCGTTATCATTTCGGGTATAATTACCTCCTACAGAAATATCCCACTTGTTTTTCTTATAATTAATGGTAGCGTCGGCTCCAAAGCGTTTAGGTTTTTTTAAGTTGCCATAGCTGACTGTGCCGGGCAGGCCACCCTGGGAATTGGCTACCAGTGTAAAACCATCTGCCGTTCCTTTTTTAGTAATAATATTGATGATACCACCCCTGCCATCCGGGTCGTATTTGGCGGATGGCGCGGTGATCAGTTCTATATTATCGATAGTATTGGCAGGTAACTGGGTTAGCACCGTTTGCGCATCGGCCAAAACAGGTTTACCATTAATCAGCACCATAAAACCAGATGATCCCCGCACACTAATATCTCCCTCTGAATTGACCGCTACCGATGGAAGATTTTTCAATACGTCTATAGCTGAGCCGCCTTTGGCCGATTCAAACTGCCCGGCTTTATAACTTTGCTTATCAATTTTATTTAATGCTGTTATTTTTTGACCCGAAATAGCAACCTCACTAAGCATCTTGCCCGATGGGCTTATCTGAATATTGCCTAAATCTAATTGCTGGCTATCCGCAATATTAATTTCTTTGATGTATTTGGTTTCATAACCTACGAAGATTATTTTTATATAATAGTAGCCTCCTGGTATTTTTGTGAAACGAAACTCACCGTTGGTGCCTGTAACTTGCCCGTAAACCAGCGTAGAATCGGTTGTTCTGAATAGGGCAACACTCGCATATTCTGCCGGAGATTTGCTTTTGACATCTGTTACCTTACCTTTAATATTGGCATTTTGTGCGAATGAACTTATATAAGAAAAGAGAAAAATAAGACAGCCAAGAGGTAAACGTATTTTCATGATAACATGCAGATTGCAATTGTAAAAATAGAACTTACAGTATGCTGGTCACGGTATAAAACCTGCCATCTGCGGTATAATTAAATGACTCTTTTGGCCGATGAAAGTGCCAGATCCCGGTACAAGCCAGGAGTTAAGTTGGTGTTTAGTTTAAAAAATTTTACAAAATGCGACGTATCGGAAAAGTCGAGACTGGCCGCAATTTCCTTGATGGATAACGAAGTGTTTGAAAGTAAGGTTTTTGATTCTAACAGGATACGCTCATTTAACAACATGGATGGTGTTTTACCTGAGGCATTCCTGCATATTAAATTTAACCGGGATGCTGATACTTTAAGCAGATCGGCATAATCCTGTACCTTTTTTATCCGCTGATAATTTTCATTGATCAGGCTTTTAAATTGATAGTAAACAGCGTTAAAAGTTATTTCTGTTTGGATAAAGGTACCTGACGGTTTCGGGATCTTTAACAGGATGAGTTGTAAATAAGTCTTTAATATAGTTAGTGAAGCATTAGATTGATAATCCTGATAAAACCGTTTTACTAATTCAAAAAGGGTACCGCCATCTGCCAGGCTAATGTGAGCGGGTAACTGATAAACAACCTCTAAACCCTCGCTATTTAATAATTCCTCCCTGAACAGAATTACAAAACCTTTGGGTATTCTTGAAAAATCCCAGCAATGTGTTTGTCCGGGTTTTAAAAAAAATATATCGGGCGGATTAACATCAAAAGTTTGGTCATCAATAGTATGAAATCCCGAGCCCTGAGTTAATATGATCAACTCGAAGTAATTAGCATGTTTGTGCGGTACGGTGGGTTTGATCACCTCCTTAAACGGACTGATTTTTAAAACCTCGTCGGTTTTAATTTTCGATTTAACAGGTATACCATTCATCATCGATCACTAAGTTATGGTATATCTATATATAAACAAGCAACCGACGTTATTGTAAGAAGGTAGGGGGAGTCAATAAAAATGATATAAAACAAAGAAGGCTCCGGGTTATCCGGAGCCTTCGCAATAATATTTAATTGATATTATTTTTGTTTGAATTGAACGCGACGGTTTAATACGCGGCCTTCTTCAGTTGAGTTATCAGCAATTGGGTTGGTTTCACCGTAACCTTTTACTTTAACTTTTTTAGCATCAACACCAGAGTTAACTAAGTAAGTTTTTACTGAGTTAGCACGGTCTTTTGATAAAGATAAGTTGTGAGCAGCAGTACCTTCAGAT
>Ga0105239_10000479_pt1 | contig 58308 bp, 63 predicted proteins | sample KBSC44metaG_FD_92761 | JGI IMG/M metagenome (GOLD analysis project Ga0105239, IMG submission 92761) | Corn rhizosphere microbial communities from Kellogg Biological Station, Michigan, USA - KBS C4-4 metaG | ecosystem: Host-associated > Plants > Roots > Rhizosphere > Soil | place: Michigan, USA...
CGATGTTGACACATGAATCTCTCATCATGGCTGTGTTGGCATTGAACCTACTTATCATTAGCAATTGGACATGAGATTATACAGGAGCATGAGATCTTGCATGTCTTTGAATGACACCCACTGATCCTTGGCTGGCCATCCAGCTGCGGCTGATCCGTCCCCTGTGTACATCTTGTACAAATTGATGCCAGCTCCAATTCCGTCCGATACATTTCCAGCATCTTCAGTATTGCCTAAGAGGAAGGCTGCGCCCTTGATTCGCTTGGACAATGGAAAGCTGGAAATAAGACCCAGCAGGCAAGCTGCAATCAAAACCTACCCTAAGTCTTAGAACGCGTTGCAGGCTAAATGATTTTAGGAGACTCACAAAGCTGAAGAGCATTTCGAGGTTGATCATGAACCACACAGTTGATTGCCCCTGGCAAGTTCTATTCTGGTATTACTGGCGTGTAGGTATTGTTTGAGATACTTCGCCACGAATGGCTTGTAGATGAGGTGAGGTTAGGTTGCTTGCCGAAAAAGTGGCAGTGAAACACGTGCAGTCCTTGAGTTCGTCGGTGTCGATGATGTCGAGGTGCCCGCCTTTGCCAAATGATTCATGCTCCTAGCTAGGACCAACGACCACTTCTTACTAAACAGAGCACCTTCACGGATTCGATGAGTGCCATGTCTTCTGAGAGTCATCTCACAATTCCTCACAACAAGACTTCCTTGAAGATGATGCAAGGCAACACGTGTCCCTTCATCCCTTTTCAAACTCGAGTCACAGGACGAGAGGTTCCGTCATGCTCAATCCCATTTCCCTAGGCAATCATGTTTACCTAGGTATCAAGCAAACCAAAGTGGCTGCTCTCCTCGCATCCATCGCCATTTGTTTGTCGCTGCTTGGAGTCGATAAGCACCTTTGACTAGGTAAGGCCATCGAGCAACGAACGCCTCGGTAACCTCCCAGTTGTCTGCACAATCCGCGGCTCCCCACAAGATGCAGCCTTGCCTCTGTGAAAGTTCGATCTCCTGCCAAAAGCTTCTCCCTGCCAAGTTCATGCACAGGTGGCCAAATGGTAGCTGTGAAGCCCAGTTGGTGATCGCATTATCTCGTACAACGGCATCGGGGAAGATATCAAAGCACGGGTGATGGGGAATCGTTCTTTGGATCAATGTGGGCTGAAAGTCAGCTGGGAGCGTTGACAAGTCAATGTCGCCAGTTATGAATGGCGATTGATAGTCCTTAGTCCGCATCAACTTGAGATCCAGTTGCAGAGCTCGTATGTTCTTGCTCAGCCCCCGAAAGACATTGTAGTAGATCAGTGTTATAAGATGGTCAGATGTAGGCGGATATAATAACGGGCCATTATGGTACATACTTGCGTTCTGGTCAAGCATCGCAGGGCCCAACGCAGAGCTGTTTGACACGGCATCAAGCGGATTACTGAAGCTCTCCGGCCCAGGCAAGCCTTGTGGAGTCGGATTCACAAAGCTGCTGTCCCATGGTTGCATGGATGGACGCTGGCCAAGGGTCTGCTGCGAAGAATGCATTGCAACACCTTCACCGATGCCGAATACGGAGGCTGGTGACAGCCCTGAGGACTGAACAAGATCAGCCAAGAAGATTTGGCTCCTCTTTGAAATGGGGTCTTCGATGTTGATTGAGAAGACATGCGAGCCAGGGAGCTTGCGCCTCTTCGATCGCTGTCTAGGCACGTTCTCCGTGGCATCGGAAGACTCGGTCTGATCCTGCTTTTGCAGGAGCCTGAGCTCTGACTGGCGTTTTCCTGAAGGTCTCCGGTTATTTTGAATACTCAAAGCAGCATCAGATTCGCGGTACTAACTGTACGCTCTCCTGTTGAGTCTGTTCTGGAGTCTGCGCCGTTCCTTAATATCAGATTTTCCTGCCCATATCTCGTCGATGCTACGGGCGTGATCATGGCCCAGCATCTCGACCTTTAACATGATCGACGCCTTTCCTATTAAAGCCATGCCCACTTGCTAATGGTAGATGTGAATGGTTCTCTTCGACTGAATATAGTGTCAACAGCTCAGAGTAAAGCTGTCAACGTTAAAGGAGAGATGCTAGTTAGCCGCCATCGAGGCCGCCTAGTTTCTCGGTGATTACTATTCAACGATATGCTGACATAAACAAGGGGAGAAGGTCAAGTGCGTCAAGTTTCCTAGCTCAGGTACCGAAGTTTAGGTCTTTCATCAAGACAATTGACAGAGGGAGGAACTCTCGCACATTACTGTGTGTAATCGCGAGAAACGCGACTGTGGGCTAGTCGAACTGGCGGCAAACAGCTTTTCACAGTATGCCGGTGCGCTGCGTGAATGGCAGGGAGGTGTTGGTGTGATGCTTTAGTAAAGTCTCCAGCCATCCAGTCATCATTCAGCCTCGACTATTCCCTTCATCAATATATGGTTCATCATGACCATGACGCTATCTGGGAGATTTCGGTGACCATGCCGCATAATCAACTCGTGAGCGTCGCACGATGCTGAAACGGATGGACGATATGACGTAACCACGGAGGTATAGTCACGTGATATCGGATATCCCGATACTTCCGTGAGCAGAGACACAAGAACACCTCTACATACCTAGACCGGCAGCTATCGGAGGTAACGGAGCTCAAAGCTTCCTGGTTCAGTCATCTCCTTGGCAGGCCTCCTATTTCCACTGGTATCAGCAAAATAACGGATGGTAAGTCCTAAAGGATCGTCTTTTGGAGGTCAACCTTCTCCGCAAAATGAAAGATAGCGTGACGATCCGCCAAACCGATCTCTTGATAACGGCTCAGATGATCCGGCAGCCACCAATTAATGCTTATCCCCTACTCTATTTGTGGCGCTCTCTCATGTGAAAATCCGGTTTTAGGCGGGGAATAAGAACCTCAAAATGCGGCACGGACGAGATCAGCCACCGCGGATTTCGCGACGTGATGGGACATTCGTGATGGCTATAAATCTACCCGGTTGACTCCTTGAGCGATAGATTTCTGTAACTCTTCATTGTCATTGTTCATCCAATCATATATGAAGCAATTCAAAGCCATCATACGAAAACATTCTCAACGTCAACGCACGAGGAAAAGTACCATCAGTTCTTCAACAACCAAGCCCACAACCGAACCCAAGGCTGAATATCAATCTTCACCAACTACCGCCCAGATGACTTCTTTCCCACTCTCCGGCAAGGTCGCTGTCGTGACAGGCGGCTCGAAGGGCATCGGGGCAGCAACCGCAACAGCCCTCGTCAAGCTAGGCGCAAAGGTCGTGATCAACTACGGCCGCGACTCCTCTACGGCAGAGAATCTCGTCAAGACCCTCGGATCCAGCAACGCCTATGCAGTACAAGCAGATGCGGGAACAGTCAGCGGCGTTGAGCAACTGGTCAACGCAACAGTCGAGAAGTACGGCAAAATCGACATCTTGATTCCCAACGCGGGAATCCTACCGATGAAAGACGTTGAGCACACGTCAGAATCAGACTTCGATCGAGCATTCGGGCTGAACGTGAAAGGCCCGTATTTCCTGGTCCAGAAAGCCATCCCGCACATGGCCAAGGGCAGCTCCATCGTCTTGATCTCAACAACCCAAAACTTCGCGTCGACAGTGTCTGCTCCATACACACTATACTGCGCAACAAAGGGCGCCATCGACCAACTTGCCCGAGTCCTGTCAAAAGACCTTCAAGCAAAAAATGGCATCCGCGTCAACGCCGTGGCACCGGGCCCTACGGGGACGGAATTATTCTACGAAGGCAAGAGTGAGCAGGTGTTGAAGATGATCGCGAGTCTGAACCCCAACAACCGCATCGGTACACCAGAGGACGTGGCTGAGGCGATCGTCTTCCTCGCTGGCGATGGAGCGAAGTGGATGTCGGGGCAAACGGTGCGGGTTAATGGTGGACAGGCTTGAAAGGGTAGGCAGAGGTCATGGATACAGGATTTTTAACCAAGTTGACTACGAATAGCCCCATTTAGGGTAGTGAGGATATACATATAACCCTAGTTCCCCGGCACTATTGCACTGTTGACAGTGCATATAAATATCATTGCGATGCAGCCTGGTCACGTGATGCAGCCTCGTGCTCCATCGGCTAACCTGCCTCTTTCCCTTTTCCTGGCGTGGAGGCGTCTGCCCTGGCGACCTCATCCATGACTTGGTTCGGTACAATTGTATCCCGCACGAACTTTTGACCCCTGCCGAGTTCGTCTCAAAAAATTTCCAACAAAATGCGACTCAGAGAGGTACAACGTCTAGAATTGCCGCCGTCGGCGGACATGCATGTCCATCTGCGGCAGGACCAAGTTAATCTCCACCGGCCCTGGACTGGATCAGACTAAACTGATTTCTCGCTGCCTGCAGGTCATGCAATTGGTGGTTCCTCAGATCTTAAATGGAGGTGTAGACACGGTCTTTGTTATGGTATGTAGATATTCTAACAATTCATTCTCACATTAGCTAATCTAGTTTATAGCCGAACCTACAGCCGCCGATCACAAGTGTGGCTCAAGCATTAGAATACAAGTCTCGTCTTCAATCCATCGAGCCTAAAGTCCATTATCTCATGTCGCTCTATGTGAGTGATCTATTTCTTACGAAGTAATCATGCCATCTAACGAGACTAGCTTCATCCCTCTATTACCCCCGAAGTAATCGCTGAAGCCGCAGCCGCTGGTATTGCTGGAGTCAAGTTGTATCCTCAAGGTAAGGAAGGCATCAATGACGAAGCTTCTTTCCTCCACTCCTTGCTAAAGCATTAATATATTTTAGGCGTCACCACGAATTCCGAGGCAGGCGTGCCAGCGGATTTTCTGACAGCCTATTCTCCTGTCTTCGCTGCTATGGAACAGCATGACCTTGTACTTAACTTGCATGGAGAGTGGCCGGGACCTCCGCCATCCGACGATATTTCTCTCGAGGAAGCGTTCCTGCCGGAGCTGAAGAAGCTTCACGAGAAATTCCCACGTCTTCGATGCGTCCTCGAGGTAAATAGATCCTCATTATTAGCTGTATAATACTATACTAACACTTCACAGCATTGTTCTACTGCCGCGGCCCTAGATGCTGTACGAGCTTGCGGTCCATCGGTTGCTGGTTCGTCCCTCTACAGTCGATCCTCATCCCCATCCCCATGACTTTCTAACTCCACTATCTCTTTTACTTCTCTTCTCCTTCTAACACAAAGTACTACAGGAACGATAACGGCACATCACCTCTACTTGACAGGTGATGATAGTCAGATAGATCCGCTAGCCTTTTGCAAACCTATTCCAAAGAAGCCATCAGATCGAGATGCCCTGATCAAAGCTGTGTGCAGCGGCGATCCTAAATTCTTCTTGTGAGTTGGTCCGCTTCCTTCTACGTGCTTTCTGTTTTTTTGTTCTTTTTTTATAAAAAAAAATATTAACCTTACATGCCTTTTAGTGGTAGTGATAGCGCACCGCATCCGTTAGAATCTAAGAAGAGCAAAAGTAGCCAAGCAGTACCTGCGGGCGTATTCACACAACCCTTCGCCACCCAGCTTGTGATTATAGCACTTGAAGATGCAATTGGAAGGGGGGTTCTCGAAGCAGACGAGGTCACACAGGACCGGCTGGAGCTTTTCCTAAGTCGAGCTGGAAGGCGCTTCTACAAGTTGGCTGAACCTGCTACCGAAGGAAAACCCAAGATCGTGCTCGAGAGAAAAGGCGAGACGATTCCCACCAGCATCAAGAGCGCTGACGGCACTCTTGAGATTGGGTTATCAAAATCCACGGCTCCTGTTTTCAGTCTAGGCTGGCTGACGTAGGATGGCGTCTACTTCCCACTTCTTCCAGGTTACTCCAGGTGGATCAATCTCAAAGATGTTGAATCAATTCTGTAGGACCCTCTCATTTCCACCTAAGAAAACGTTTCATCCTCGCGGATCTCCCTGCTTGGGTCTTTCTTCCGTGAAAGATCGCCAAGGTGTATATACCTCCGTCTTCGACAATCTCCCCTGATCATTGTCGGATTGGACTTTTGTCGGACTTTATTGGACCGCCATGGGCGATATCTGATCCAGCAGGGCTATTGATTTCGCAGGCTCAGTTATTAATGGACTTCTCTCCAACCTTGAGACTGAATCCATCTCCGCAGACCGTCTACGGCCATACAGACGGTTGATGTATTTAAGATTGAGCAATCGAAGAAAGATGCCCCGGGAAGCAGCATTCCCATGTATCAGACCACAATGACAAATGATTTTCGGAAGTGTTTAGGACGCAATATCCATTACGCACCGATGGAGACTCGAGAGGATGGATTTTCCGCGCCACCACCGCCACCACCACCACCCACGGTCAGGTCATGGACCCATTGTCCCAGAAACCCCCCCATTTCCATCCCAAAACCACCATTCGTCACGGACATCACCCGGGCGCGGGCCCCCAAAATAAAGAACAAAATAAAGTAGTAGCATCGAGAAAGATGCTTAAAACACAAAAGCATGGGGCTAAACCGAAATGCGTGCCGAAACGCCGAATCACTGCCTGTGGAGTCCGACACCCCAGTTCCAAGGTGCCGCGTATTCCCAGAAACGGGCACTCGGGTTTCTGTTTTGGGGCAGCGGACCCTGGCTTTGCTGGCACAGCAACTCGCTTTAAAGACGTTTAGGTTATTGGGCATGTTTAAATTTCTTAAATTTCTTAAAAAGAAACTATATCCAAGTAGGTACAGCCTCAGTACTAGGGTTTCAGGGGACCCGAATCAACTAGATAATTAGGTACGCCGTTCGATCAGGTAATCCCCTGAGTAGTAAGTACATGTCATGGAACATGGAGCTTGTTCATAACTCGTGACAAAGGAAGGACCCCTGGGCTGCACTTTGACTGCCATCTATCCTGTGAGGTTGATGTTGCCTTGTGGATTGAATGGCGATACTTTTATAGATTGTCAATTGGAGAGGTGTTTGGGATTAGAATCAATCCTCGGATTTTGTTGAAATGGTCTTCTGAGTGTTTTGTGGGCTCAGAAGGAGTCCCCGCAATCTATTAATTACCATGGGTTATACCCAGCTGAGCGCGGGATGTCGAAATAGCTACTCAAGTAAATAATAGTACGGCCTACGAATAAAACAGGTACCGAAAATATGCCCTGGCCCCCTACCTAACTAGTTGAGACCTTACATTGATCAAATATCACAAAACTCGAAACTACATTTTATCTCCCAAGCGAGTGACTGACTAAATACTTGATGGTTCAACCAACGCATCTAAAACGCCCCGAAAAGCCATGATAATCTACCCGTTGTGCGGCCCCTCCGACTTTTATTTTTTGGTTTCCAATGCCTTGCGGATCCGCTCGGCTTCCGCCGCCTTCTCCTTGAGGTATCTCAGTTGCTTCTCCTTAGCAGACAATGTTCCTGGCTGCGGATCCTTGTTGGTTTGAGGTGGCGTCTTCACGTATGGGTATGCCTGAGGGGGGGAATGTTCCGGGCTGCGCTCCACGCCCTTACGCAGCATCGCATCCCATTCACCACCACCACCACCATCACCTCCTCCTCCTTCGGGCAAAGGAAGCCGGTCTACGACGTAGAACGTCTCTTTGAATGATTGGAGCCCACTGTCATAATACCAGCGAAGTGTGATGGTCGAGCTCGAGGTGTGCCTGGTGCCACGGTTGTCGACCGCGGTGATTGGGGCTTTGGGCTGGATCAGTCCATGCGTGGCATCCGCTCTGGCCTTGGAAATCAAGGACTTCTGCAGTGTCCCATCGTAGACTGTATTCGGAAGTTTGACAATCTTTTCCTGGCCATCTGCGACAACAGATATGCGGACTGCTGTACTCGCTGCCTGCAAGAGGTAGTCAGTTTCGCCGATCAAGCTAGGAATGCAAAGATGACAGAGCCATTCAAGCAGGGAGACCTCAAGGGATGGGTGAGAGCGGTGAGCACACCCGAGTTGGTCTACTTACCATTGGAGAGGCTGAACGTGATTGTTGGAAAAGCTCGGTTCGTTGGCTTTGCCATGAACGATAAGTACCCACGAGCTGAACATCCTGCTTCAGCACATTCGAGGGAGATGAATTGCGCCCCGTCGCCATCACATTACTTTAGCCAACAAGATGCCCAAGTTTGAAGAGTAGTGCTATTGTATCACTTGAGATTGTTGGCCTCTCGATGCCTAAGTCCGAATTGAAATTTGATGTGCTGGCGAAAAGACATTGGTGCAAATCCTCTGCTTCATATATGCCTTGGTGAAATGGGCATTTCTCTTGATTCGTCATGCTGTTCGATGCTTTGAACAGCCTCAGTGAACAGTCGGATAATGTGCTCGGGCGAGTACGAGGCTACTATTTCAAATTCATGTCTTGAGAGTGGTCATGTGCCAGAGAAGACATGTGAATAATGGAGCTGAATGGTTGAACAAGTTTTCTTCGATGCCCTGGGAGTATCAGTCCGGCTCTTACAAAGACGACGCAAATCGCCGAGTATTCCTTCATGGAGGCCCGGAGTCATTGACCGCTTCCTGCTTTCGCAAATACTTGGTTTGGACCGGCGGCAATGAGTGTAACCACCCATAATTTCTCTGAGCCGAAATTTGCCCAACTGTACATTCTAACAACCCCGCCATAGTAAAGGGAAACTGCATAAGATGGTTGGGAACTTTTTTCGTAAATGTCAGTATGTACCCCGGGCTGAGTCGATTGTATCCCGGATATTCATCCCTGGTGGCTAGAAAACATGCCTTCGCTTCAACTTGAAGAGATGAAAAGCAAATTCATTCCCCCACGGACAGTAGTCAGTCGCCGTTGCATCCTCAGAGCGTCAAGTCACTCCTTAAGACTCATAGCCTTCGCATCAAAAAGCTTTCCAACCTCACCCCAGTTCTCGGCGAGCCATGGCCATCCAAGTATACAGTCGAACACAGGCCTCGGTGATTCGGGCAAGATGAAAAATTTGTCGCAATATACATCCGACGATCCTCCCAATCGCTCATCATCTGGAAGGAAACGCCACTCAATGATGGTTGAGCCACACATTTCGGTGTCTCCGGCGATCGACTGCACCGAAGCTTGACAGGGCCGCATGGGTCGATTGAGTGCCGCATGGGCCCGATGAGAAATAAGGTTAAATGATGCACCGGTATCAAGAAGGCCTATTCGGAGAGTTGTTCTGGGGCGTTGATTGCTATGACCCTGAGCACTTCCAGCATCAAGAATGATATTCATACGGACTGACGGAAGTTTAGTCGGGGATGGGCCTGGATCCATCGAAACTGCAATCCCGGTGAATGTCTGCCGAGAGCAAGGATCATGTTGAAATATCGGTCCCATCTTGTCTCTCAGCCATTTCAGTTTGCTGAGAAACTTGCGTAGCAGCTGGACACATATTTCGAATATACGAGGAGGTCTCGGGCAGGTTGCTTGAGCCTCTGATGTATGGGCTTGCAAAGAAAGCACTCTCTCTGCCAGGCCTGCAATCCTTCGATGTGTCATCCTACTGGAATTTGGTAAGAACACCTGTTGAAGAATGCCTTTTGGCTAATTTTCGTCGATCTAGCAGAGGTGAGATGTGAATTGGGTATATCGACTGAAGAGCAGTCACAGAAGCCACCGACCCGAAAAGAGAACTGCACTGTCAACAGCAAACCTAAGCACTTTGTTCTTGGAATCTTAAAGAGCAAGGCTAGAATATTTGCAAGATATCTGTTCGATTAATAGCTAGGACACGAGCGTAACACACGCTCCGCTTAGCCCTACAGGGACGTTGTTCGATGATACGATAGCATTAAGCAAGCAACCACGCCGTCAACTGAGTTTACTCCAGTCATTGTTGGAGAGCACAGCGTACGTCCGTTTTATTCAAGACATGGTCATCACAAGAGGCGGACAGCGTTGGTAGTATTGGCGATGGCTTCCCGGAACTTTCGAAGGAGTTGCAAGGCCTTTGCCCGTCAGGGTAGGGGTCGTACCGGAACTCTAGGGTGCATACATATTAGCACAAAGGAGGGTTCTGAGGTGTCACTAAATTGTTGAGTCGGGAGCTGAGAACACTATTTTTCACCCTCACTTCCGCAGAACGGCAGCAAATGCATGTTTCCTTGACCGACAGCTAGTCAGACCTAGAGCCTAGAGCCAGACATATCCTTCTTCACCTGAGGACGTGCGGTTCGGCCCGAATTCAAGATTGGTAATTATTCAAGCCCTGGGTTAGAAAAGTTCGACACTGTCAGTGAAGTCGTAAACTGGTCATAACAAAGGATATTATCCTCGCAGGTCACGGTCCGGATAGGCCGAATTTCCCCCTCTTGCACTGCTCGTGTGAAAAGTCACGAGTATAGGAACGGTGGGTATGTGCGTTGTGCAACTCGACAACATGTGTTCGGGGATAGTGGCCACCCCAGTGCGGACATCTGTCAGCATTCGATGTAAATTACTGCAAGAATATGCAGGCGAATTAATTGTAAACCGACTCCTGGATTCCTTTATTCAGTCGATCCCACTCTGGACGTCCCTTAGATAGTATTCATTGGACAAGCCGTTCATTGGCAGGTTGGACGCCGCTAGAGGCACGGAGTACGCCTTGTCATAGTCGTTGGGTAGCGATGCATCCAGTATGGCGGATCAAAAGATCTAATGAGGATCGAGTAGGGACAGCGTTGGCCCGGCGGACAAGGGCCATGTCCACCATGCACGACAATATTAAGGAAGCGCTGCCGTTTTAAATCTTTGTGTCCCCTCCTAGACTTAGGCTTTCCGTTCTGTGTACAGGAGAGTACAAACCGTCCCATTATCAAGAATCGACAAAATGACAGGAGGTTATGGGGCATTGGCCAAAATGATGGCCAGCCACCGAAATCAAGAGGCATTCAGAAAATTCTCAACTTTGAATATCGAGACCATGCTTCACATGCAAGCAGAGTTATTGCACCTCGAGTTAGTGATCGATGAGGCCAGGAAAAGTAATAAAATTGGCCACTTTGATAGAAGTTGGCTCAAATGTGCAAAAGACATGTCGCAGGAGGACATACAAACGATCTTTGAAAGGTCCCGAACCTTGTTGAAACAATATCGTCAGTCCTAGATCGTTGAGAAAACCACCGTGCAAACGGGACTGATAATTGGACAGAGGAAGCAGCACTTCGAACCACACAGATCAATGCTCTGCAAAGCCCCAGGGACGATGACATGGAACTACGCAGGTGTTGGTATGACCATGAAGCGGGTGGGGGCGACTTTCTGCGCGGACTAGAAGCAGGTATCTTCCGAGAACCAGAAATGGACAAAGATGTCATGTTGTTGAGGGAAAGTCCTGGCGGCAAGGATCCTCTAGCAAGTTTCCTGGGCGATAAGGTCGTTCCCCTATATCATCGAATGTTAGGGCGAAAGATTCATCGGCCGATGCCAGATGAATTTGACTACACATGGGATTATGAGCCGGAAAAGCTGGCGCGGATTGGCAACACTGTATGGACGTTGCTATCGGCGGTGCTACCTACTCTGTCGATCTTGGTGCTAGTCTGCGTCCAAAGCATGACAGCTCGCTTGACGGTCATCTGCCTCATGAGTCTCATTTTTTCAGTGATAATGAGCGTTGTTGCTCAACGGCGAGCGGATGTCTTTATGTCAACAACTGCCTTTGCGGCGGTGTTAGTCGTGTTCGTGGGCAGTTCAAATGTGATGGACAGTTAGGATCATAGTAAATAGGGTAAATTCTCCGACTGTATGACATGTGGCCTTTGAGGTTTTCAAGGAGGGTAGTTCTGGAGGAGGGCTGTAGCACCCGTCAGGAAAAGCCGGGGAGATAGGTACTCGAGTGTGTCGTTGTACAGCGTCGTGGGAGACGAGATCGTCGATGCCGTCACCACCTTTAACCAGACCATGATGCAAACATTGAAAAACGAAAGCCCTCAACGGTCCTAATGAAAAGTGGACTGAAGGAGGAGAGATGCATAGAAAGGAAATGGATGGCTAGCAAAGGCAACAAGCAGCGTGAGATAGCTCTAGGATGTCTCAAGGCTTCTTTGCTTCCCCAAGGGCGTAGTTGGATTGAAGGCAGGACGGAGATGTTGTCAGTGGACAAGCATGGTACCGGTGGTTCACATAGATGATCAAGTACGTATAGGAGGAGAGGACGGCCATCATAGGGGGTTTGATGGCGGGGAGGATGCTCATGGTGCTCACGAAGCTCCCCAAAAGTATGGTTTGGTGCGTTGCCTCGTCTCGAAGCGTGAGACAGGTCGAGGCGAAGGCAGCATCGCCGAAGTGGTCACTACCTACCTCGCTGCGTAGGCGATTTAGTCAGTGGCATCAGAGGTGGACGCCTCATTTCCAGGATTGATGTGTGCGAGTGGCAGGGCAAGTGGTTGCACATTGGGAGCACAATGTGCTGGGCGGTGGTAGCGACGGGGTGGCAGCGGCTGGTTCCGAGTTTCATCCGGGATGACTCAGCAGAGCTACCACACGTGATTCTTGGCACGATGCCACGTGATGGCTTCGATTGCTCACAATCATCCCCTCGCCCTACATACCGCGACTCCCAGGCCTGGAGGGGCCCGAGGGGCGCCCTCATCCACCCCCTCCCACTAAAACCCGCCTGGAAGCTCGACCCTGAGCTTATCCCAGAAAGCTCGGCGAGGGGCAGGCAGGGACCTCCGGCACCCGCACCTTCCAAGCTCCATGACGAGTTTCCCCCAGGCACAAACCACCCACCCACCACCCAAGGCCGCCAAACTGCACCAAACTGCACCACGGCACCTTCCTGGAAGCTCCAACCTCAGCTTGGCCCCTTCCCTCCTTCGCTCCTTCCCTGTGGTTCTGCCCACCTCCTCTTCCCAAGTCCCTTGCCCATCTGCCCTCCCCTCCCCTCCCTCTTCCTCTCTCTCTCTCTCTCTCTCACTCACTCACTCTCTTCCACTCCAGCCTCTTCCATTTCTCTCCTCCTTGACACACTTTGACTGCTCATGACTGACGCCAGCTCCTTTCTCCGTACCTGAAGCTCACAGCTTAGCCTTGACTGCTCCCTCCCTCCCTCCCCCCAGGGTCAAGCCGGCTACCCACTTGATGCATCATCGTCTTTAGCTCTGGCCTCTCATCTTTCGTGCTTCCCTCACGGCCTGTTCTTGTCCCTTAGTACATAGACCTCTCCCTAGCTTCCTTGCCTCTGTGCCTCTCCTGAGCTTTGAGGCCTTGACGTTCGCCCGAATTTCCTACCCCCCAGCCCGACCTCCCCCCAAACCTCAGCCAGACTCTCTCAACCTTGCATTCGTCTTCTTGTTTGTCTGTCCTCTTACTTCTGCTTTCCTCAATTGTTCCCACCCTTCTCAAGCTCCCTTGTATCCTTAGAACTCTTTAACTACTTCTTCTTCTATTGACTCGCTCGCTCTACAACATGGTGCCACCCAGGAAGCGACGTCAGGAATCTGACGATGAGGAGGAGGAAGAACTCCAAGCTCTACCTTCCGACGAGGATGAGGAGGAAGAAGAGTAAGTGTGTTCCTTCTTAGGATGTTGCCATATAGACCGTACTGCATGCTAGCTGCTCATTGTCATCATTCACCTTCGGACATGTTTGTATCCGACCCAGGCGCAAATCAAACCACACTGACTTCTCTGTGCTCATAAACACCTGTTTCAGCGTTATGACACTGCCTTACCGTGCTCGGAGCCTCCCTCGTGCTGCGGTCAACGTTTTGTGCTGATCATGATACTAACAAATTGCCCTGAATAGATATGAGGATTCTGAGCTAGGTTCAGATGAAGGAGAAGAGGAGGAAGAGGAAGAGGAAGAGGAAGAGGAAGAAGACGCAGAAAACGGAGAAGAGGAGGATGAAGAAGGTGAGTAATTCGAACCCCCTCGATTCGTAAAGGCCACGGCTGATGATGACTGCGACCAGCTCCCCCACCAAAGAAACGCAAGGCTGACGCCGATGCCGCTGAGCCTGCCCCCAAGAAATCCAAACCTGCTGTCAATGATGAAGATGAGGATGAGGACGAGGTCGAAGAAGATGGAGAGGAGGTTGAGGATGATGCAGACGAGGCTGAGCAGGAGGAGGATGAACCTGCGGTCAAAGCCAAAGTGATCGCCGAGCCAAACGGCAAACCAAAGGCTCCTGCAGCTGAGACCGAGGATCTTGATGATGAAGATTAGGTTTCGCACAGCCCTGGGTGATCCTCTATTCGGCTAAATCTTGATGAAAAGTCCTTGGAAAATATAGAGCAAGCAGGATATAGGTAGCATCCACCCAGCAAAAGTCACAAACGGTTCTCCGTCCTTCTTCATGTCTTCTCATGTCTTGAATTCACTGGCCTTTTTGGCTGATATGAGTGGCACAGAGACCAGCCCAGCCTAATGTCCTCCCTCTGGATTTGCTTGAAGAATCGAGACTCTGTAGTTGTTGAGAAGAAGCACTCCGAAGAATGCCGGGTGCTGATACTCCTCAAGCTCGAGGTGTGGGCATTTGTTTCAGTGGTGGGGTGTAGACAGCAGAGTTTTAGTGTCTTGTACAATTCAACCATACTGAATGGCTGCGTGAAAACACCCAGGGAGGGTTGACACCTTTGACCCGAGTCGCATTGACTGTGCAAGATCAGGAAGCATCTCAGACGTGTAATTACTCCGTAGACCATGGACTTTCGGAATTGAAATTTTCACAGAATGCAGGTCAACTCCTGAGGGGAGTCACCACTTAGATTGTTTCTCTCACTTCGCGATTAGTGGTTGAGACAGTCCTCATAGTTACAAACCTAGGTGGCTAGCTACCCCGTGCGGCCTATCTCTGCTTTGGCTCAGGGTGTTCGCCTGTTCAAGGTCCTCGTACGGAGTACTCCGTAATTACTCCGTGGACGAGTAAATCATTGTTTATGTCAGCTCTGAATAAGCTCGCTCCGGGGTGCTCCCCTTGCCTTATTCAGGTTCAAGGCTATTCCGGATTTGGCCAAGCGTCTAACCCAATCGGAGATTAAAATCATGGCTTGATTTATTTCCGAATATGAGAGCTTGGCATCTTGGCACAATGGCTTTAAAGTGGGCTTATCGACAAGCCTTCCAGCTTCAACTTGTCCCTTGCAGCTTGCACGCGGTCGGTTGAGAGGAGGCGGCCGCTTTCTCCGACATTCAAGCAGGAAATATATTTCGCACGACCACTAAAGAAGTACTGCTTCAAACCTCGCGACTACAACCCTGGTAGAACCCACATTTTTGCAGAGCGGACGGGTCGTTACGTGGGATGTTGTTTGCCGCGATACGCCAGATCTTCTGCTTCAACGTACCGATCATATTGTCTAAACCTACCTAGACCAGCCATCGACAGCGACTTAAGCCTCTTACGCAAGACTATGGGTCTAGACTGGCTTCAATTCACCGAGACTCATGACTGAGTCGATGTTCTTATGTCCATCACGGACTTCAAGGAAAGGACCACTGGATCACCGAGGCGGGGACCAGCAGTATAAAAGTAGCCAACGCACCTTTGGAACCTCTCCATTCTTCAAGTAAATTTTCTACAACCCATTTGACCAGCAGCTTGACGAAGCACACAGGTCATCTTGGCTTAAGCATTTGTCATTCAGCACTGAACAGGCCACCCCAAATATCACCCACAAGAAAGCCTCCCAAACTCAATTTCAGACAATGGGCAGCCCAAAGGTCTGGTTCGTTACTGGAACCTCCAGCGGGTTCGGCAAGGAATTCGTACTCCAAGCTCTCGCTCTCGGTGACAAGGTCATTGCCACCGCACGATCTGTCAGCAAGCTTGAGGATCACAAGAAGGCCGGTGCAGACATCTTGAGCCTCGATGTCACAGCCTCTCCCAGTGAAATCAAGAAAGTCGCCGATGAGGCGTACAAGCTATATGGAAGACTTGATTATCTCGTCAATAATGCCGGCTACACTCAAATTGGCGGTATCGAAGAGACGACGTAAGTTGACAACGGCGCCCTCATCTTCGTGGCATACTCACTGACCTTCCGAAAGCGCGGAAGACACGCAAGCACAATTCGCAACTAACGTCTTCGGCCTCCTGAACGTCACCAGAGCATTCCTTCCCTACCTGCGAGCTCAAAGGTCAGGCATCATCGCCAACTTCTCGAGCATAGGCGGATGGGGCGGGTCTGCCGGTGTCGGAATCTACTGTGCCTCAAAATGGGCCGTCAGTGGCCTTTCGGAAGCGATGTACAACGAACTCGCCGAGTTCAACATCCAAGTCTGCTGTATTGAGCCCGGCTATTTCCGCTCCAACTTGCTGAATCCCGGGAACAAGCTCACCATTCAGACCGAGATTGCAGACTACGCGGGCTCAGCGGTCAGACGGGGCGAGGAGGCCCTAGTGGCTGCGAATAACAATCAGATCGGTGATCCGAAGAAGGGAGTGAAGGTTATCATCGATGTTCTCACTGGAGCCACGGGGAGAGAGATCCCGATGAGACTCGCTCTAGGCAGCGATGCATATGGGGTGATCACGGGCAAGTGCGAAGCAACCATCAAGCTGCTTGGTGAATGGAAGGATATCACCACCCCAACTGATGTCGATGAACAGTGAGTGATGCAGCATGTGGGATGTAGGAGCAAAATCCTCTTATCCTCAAGTTTGATACAGAGACCAAAAGAAATCAATGCGTTCTTCCCACCCTCTAGATACTGTGCTCGGATCCTCTCTGTTTTAACCCCATCAGGAAAGTTATTAAGCAGCACCAGCAGCATGCCATTGCCGTGTCATCTAAACCCACGCGTGCAACAACACACAAACAACTGTCACGCCACGCCCAACCCCTCGGTATCCCGTTTCCTCCACGGCATATCCCTTGGCTGCCTATACAGTCAGTTCGTGCTCCCGAGTCCCAACGCCAGGACCGGACTCGTGTTGCGGTAACATGACGCCGTGCTTGTATCCCATGCGGTGCGCGCCCATGCAGCACAACCAGACCAGGGCTGTTCGTCCGAGGCACGCCTAGCTTAGCATAGCCAGACAGACTTAATTAGTAACATCCTCCCAACTCCCAATCGGAAAGTGTAAGAGTCCTAGAGCTTTCGTGCTTCGCAAGTAGGGAGGTCGGCATGATCATCAAATGTGCCACGGAATGGACGGCTCACGGCTCCTCAGTTCAGTGCAGTGCCAGTGTGCTCTCGCGGATGTGATTGATGCTACGGTCCCGATCCGATCGCCATGCATCTGCGACAGCGACACTGGGTCAGTGCGGACCGTATGACCGGCCAATATGGAGGTTATGGCCTGGTGGCGATAGCATTGTCGCCAGCACCCGTCATTCAGAGTTCATCTGCTAGGCACCGTTCTCTAGCGTTGTGTTTGGCCTTGTGCCACTTGTGTATTGAATGAATGCCGTGCGGTGCGGCATTCCATCCCCACAACATATGTATATATGGCAACTCCCTCACCTTCTCCCCCGGCCCCCGGCCCCCCCCTGGCTCTGGCTGCCTGAGCTACATTGACGGCTGTAGCACGGTTCCTGTCTCACACACGGCGCCACGGAGCCACGGCGATTCCATGCCATCCTACGTCACGGTGCTCCGTTGGACAAAGACTCAAGAGATGCTATGGGACGGGGCATGCGCTCCACATCGTCACCGTCACCGTCACCGTCACCGTGCACGATGCAGTGTCGTGACGTAGGGTGGGTTTCTAGCCTGTCCCTCGCACACCGTGCCCTGGCTAACTAGTGGAAGGGAAGTCGCAAGTGTGCACTGGGTTTTCGGAACATGCCGTGGGTGCTCTGTGTGTGTGTGTGTGTGCTACGTCCGCGCAGGTTTGAGAAGGTAGCGCGTTGCGTTGGAAACCCAATGCCGCTGTGCACGGGTGGATATGTGCGGTATGGTATGGTGGGCTGCTTGCCGTGGCCGAGAGTAAAAATAACAGCGGAATGGAATGCGAAGCTTGGAGATCCAGGTGGACTGCGGTTGGTACTGGACAATGTGAACTTGGACCTCCTGGGGGGGGAAGACGAGGCTGCGCCCCCCTGACTGACTGAGGATCTTCCCGTCCTGGAGGGACTTCCCGGCTCGTGGTTCGCCCCCGATAGCTGTGGACTGGTTCCGTGGTAAATAAAGGAACGAAGTATCTCCATTGCATACATGTGCCCTTCGAGGCTATCTATATTGCATACGTGCGGCCTTCGAGATTGCTCATGCAAACCTAGGGGTCGAAAGGAGGAGAAATTCTGGGAGAAGGCTCGGTGAGAATTCCAGGGCCACAGCCTACAGCCTACTTCAGTTCAAGGTGGGCTGAACTTCTTTCAAATTGATATCACTATAGTAATGCCTGACTCACTACGTATGCCGGTGTTTGCCATGTCCAAATCTAAACGGAAATTATGCAAAGGAGAGTCAGTGTGTTGCCCTCAAGAACCGAGTCCTTCATGCGTGCTGGAAATCTCTCAGTCAAGGAGTCTGCTTGCCCTCTGCCCACGTGTGAATCTCCCAGATTGAGACACGACTGTCGCTGCGAAGCCCCCGAGCAACGAGGCATAACCTCCAGTCTTGACGCCGCGATTCAGTCAACGTTCCACTCAGTGTTAGCCCACGCAATTGCTCGACGAGCCGCAGTCCTCTTTATTGCAGGAGCCCTAACCCTGTCTAGTCGTGTCATGGCGAAGAATGTGCCCCAAATGCAAGGCTTATCTCGGACCCATTCCAACTCGTTCTGGCCCGGTGTGTCTGCGGGCGGCACTATCTCCCAGTTTTTACGAAACTTCAGCACGACGTGGTGGACAGGGCAGTCATTCCAAGGCAGGTCCTCGTGCCGGTGCTGGTAACGAATTTGTCTCACAGCCTGCCAGTTGGCCAAAAAGGGGTGACGTCGTGATCGAGGCTGAAAGCGTCGTCTCACGGCCTCCCACACCTGGGGGTTTCTAGATGTGTGCCTCCACATGAACTCTCCATACCCAGCTGACCCTCTGGCAGGGAAGGGAGTTGCGGGTTCATAGCGAAAAAGACGCCCCATGCAGAGCTCGATAACTTCCAGTGAGTTGAGAAGATCGGGCCATCGTTGCAAGAGGCTCGGGATGGTTTGTACACGTTCCCAATCATGGATCAGGTATCCAGTTCTTCTCTGTCGCAACGATCGTGGGAATCGAATTACCAGCTTCCGAACAGCCTTGATCGTGTCTTGCCGGGCGAAGCTCAGGAAATTCTTCTCAAAGTCCTGGCCTTCCCAGCTGACTAGTGGCCCGTGATTCCAGCGATAGGGAAGAAATTCACTTCGCACGAATTGACTCACAGAGAGCAATGATTCCCGTGTCTTAAACAACGAGGCCTGGCGCCTCCGACTACGGCATTTCCTCGTTTGAAGCATTATGTTCTTGTCTTCGAAGTATTCATAGACCAATTTTCTGACTTCCGGCGGCAAGTCGAGGAAAGGGAAAGTGCCTGGGGGCCCACGTTGGCGCACCGGTCGATCGCGCGGGCGGCCAGGGGTGGTACGTGGTCTTTTCGGGCGAGCTAAACGTGGTGGGTTTCGCCTTAGTTTAGGCTTGTTCGGCGTCATTCTAGTGCCCAGCCAGGTATAACTTGAATCCCTTGATATTAATCTTCCGTGTGATGTCAACGCAGAGTAATGATTGTTCCTTCAGATAGATCAGAACGAATTTGATGTCAGGAAGGCCGGGTCCGGGCATCTCAGGCTACCTCTAAGCGGCTCCCTTGTGAGCCCAAATAGAAAGAACCAGACAATCCACGTATTGTATTCTGGGGGCAGGGGGGTATTGAATGCGTCGAGTTCCTCGGAAACGGCCGAGTTCGAATCGACCGTGCTTCAAGGCTAGTTTTCTTTGTTCATCAAGGAGGAGCTTTCCTGAGAACCAAGGACGATTCCAATCTCCAGTTATGGGGAACGATCGCTGGACTCGCATCTGTCATGATCAAATTAATAAAGGCATCCTACCTGTGATTATGTGAGCTGGTGGTGTGTGCAGTTGCAAACGTCGTCCAGGCGTTTACGAAAGAAAGACTGGCGCCAGAATGGACGTCCACGTGCTTGCACCAGAAGCGTGTCAGGTCAAAACCTCATGACTGCCGAACTCAATGCTTCGAGAGTGAAATCGCTCAGCATAATTATACCATTGAAGGTTCCCATTGTTTGACTTGGAAATGGATCTGGTGAAAGCAAGTTGGGACCATCTAGGAATGGACGTAACGAACTGAAAGCTTTCCGACATCGCAACGGCTGGGGAGGACAGAAGAGGAGGCGATCTTGTCTGACATGAATTTGATTGTCATTACAATACAGAATAGCACAACCGTTACCCGCTTCCCCGCTGTTTGAGACTCGACCCTGGTGTCACAAGTATGCAATTTGAAGACGTCAGACGAAAACCAGTCTCATCGGTCAAAAGATTACCCTCGGCCAGACTTCATCCCGCATATCCCCCTCCAACAACATCATAGAAACGGTAGAATCAAATATATAAATCAAATAAAATAGCATTAATCAACTCGCTTGCTGTAGTCATCAAATCCAATCAGAACTCCATACTCCTCAGCATGTCGCAACAGAAGACATTCAAGATCGCCGTTGTGCCTGGCGACGGCATTGGTGTGGAAGTCATGCCCTACGGCGTGCGTGCCCTCAAAGCCGCAGCACAAGTGTACGGCTTGTCGCTGGAATTTGAAGAATTCGATTTCGCCAGTTGCGATTACTACGAAAAGCACGGCGACATGTTGCCGCCGGGCTGGAACGCCACGCTCTCCAAATTCGATGCAATCTATTTCGGCGCAGTAGGAATGCCGGATCGGGTCCCGGACCACGTCAGTCTATGGGGCAGTTTACTCAAGTTCCGGCGAGAGTTCGATCAGTACATCAACCTCCGCCCCGCTCGATTGATGCCGGGAGTGCGATGCCCCCTTGCAGGTCGTAAACCGGGTGACATCGACTTTTGGATTGTGAGGGAGAACACTGAGGGCGAGTACAGTAGCATCGGTGGGAAAATGTTCGAGGGAACGGATCGGGAAACCGTGATTCAGGAAACCGTCATGACGAGAGTGGGAGTGGATCGGGTTCTGAAGTATGCCTTTGATCTCGCACAGAGTCGACCTAAGAAGCACCTGACGAGTGCGACTAAAAGCAATGGCATTAGCATCACGATGCCCTACTGGGACACAAGGGTTGAGAACATCGCCCAGGGCTACTCCGATGTCAAGGTCGACAAGTATCACATCGATATTCTGACCGCACATTTCGTGCAAAGACCTCAGATTTTTGATGTTATTGTTGGAAGCAACCTGTTTGGCGACATTCTCTCGGACCTTGGACCTGCTTGCACAGGAACAATTGGCATCGCGCCGTCAGGGAACATCAACCCAACAGGAGAATTTCCTAGCCTGTTTGAACCAGTACATGGAAGCGCCCCTGACATTTTTGGGAAGGGCATCGCAAATCCGGTGGGAATGATCTGGGCAGGCCAGATGATGCTGGAGCATTTCGGGCACAAGGAGGCGGCGGCGGGGGTGCTGAAAGCCATTGAGAATGTCCTCGCGCGCTCAGAAGAATCTGTGATCACGGCGGATATGGGTGGAAAAGGAACGACGCAGTCGTTTGGTGAAGCGATTGAACGAGAAATCTTGACATTGCAACAATAATTTAATTTCCAGTCAAGTCTGGCGTTACTTAGACCAATGGATCTTTTTGATACCAATTTACCCAGATACGAGGATGTTTGAGAATGACCATGGTATGACTTTATGGTAGCTCCAAACCAGCGCCGTTGTACGGTGATTGAACTTTTGAAAATTTCGAGTTTCATGTTGATGGGAGATAGGAGATAGGGGATCGTGACTTGAATAGCGCCTGTCTGGAAAATCGCAAGGGATTGGCTCCTCCTCGCGACTGCGGCCTCCACTCCAGTAAGTATCTCCTGCTATTGCTAGCGGACGCAATCTCGCACTCCATATCTGTATGATTAAGGGCTCAGGAGCACAATACCGTAACCGGGACTTCCTCGGGGCGGGAGCATGCAGTATCTCAGGGATGGTCTATGAAGTTTGCATAACTCATAACATATTCGCCATTCGCCTTTTTGGTGGAGCCAGAGAGACGGACCCTTTGATCATAGAGCCTTGCATTATATGTTTCAGTTCTAAAAGAAGATACGAAGATCTTCATGCACGCCGCGACTGGAGAATGCTATGTGCAGACCCTCTCAGGAGGTGTGCTATACTAGATGCAATCGTAACCTATACCCTTTTCACTTATCTCTCGTATTTAGAGCAGGTCGTATTCAAGAGCTGGGCAATACGACGCGCATGAAGCTCCCCTTTTAGGAAGAAATTTCGACCACGACGGGCGTTCTGTGCCACATGAGGCTTAGAGGCTTCGCGTACGCTGATTCCAAATTAATGGGGACGAGATTGTTGAGCCCCCGAGGTATATGGATTGCATTCTGATTCGTAGACAAACATTCGACGGCCACGTTTGCCAATGTGGCTCGCTCATGCACCACTTCGGGGACTCGCCGAGATCGGGCTTCTGGTAGGTAGGGCATGATTTGAACCGAGGCCAAAAGAACACGAGGCTTGTGACCCAGCGCTAGGGTTCAAGCTTCCTTGTGTGTACTCCCGTCGACTTTTGGGGGACTTTGGAGACAAACAGCGAATGTTGATTGTTTTTCCCGCCTGCATCGGTTGCTCTACAGGGTAACCGTCTTAGACCGTAATACGAATTATTGTTGCAAAAAGTTTCTGGAAAGAAGCGAGTCAACGGTTTCCGCTTCCTGATGCTGGCGGATACACCCGGCCGAGCGATACTCGTTCCCGACCCTAATCGCCTTCCCAATCAAGGATCCATCCATTCTGCGGGCTTGTGCTCGCCGTCCGGTGCTCTCTGACCTGCCCTACGAGAGTGTATCCAGCTTACGTGTTCAGCCTCGCGGCAGCCATGGCCAGTTTGAGCGTATTGGTAATAATCGAGGCCAAGGGCCCCAAGGTTTGGTGTCAGCACCTTACTCGAGATAAAAAAAAATCAACCATGATATTGCGGATCGGCGGTGTCGTGTGTTGGCCGCCCGTGAACGAGCGAATCGTTCGTGTTTCGTTTCTTACATCGGTAGAATGATGAGGCTAGTTGAGATATGGTAATTGTGGAGAGAACCCAAGAGTTCAACGGATTACCTAGTTGGTATAGTCGCCCCTAATATCGACTTGACCTCTTGCCCCCTTATTATTCAATGCAGAAGTACAATTTTTGTTCAACTGAGGCCCCGGTTGTCCAAGAGGTATAGTTGGGAAACAGTTTAATACGCGAGAAAGCGGCACCCGTTTGTAAGCTTCTGACTGGCCATGTTGTTTGGGGGCCGGTAACGCCATCGTTTCGATACCAAGCGGTGGCTGAAGGCCTCTGCCTAAGGCCGTTGAAAGTCCCCAATCTAACGATGTTTGACTCTAGCATATGTCCGACCGACCAATGCCATGTTATTGACCCATTGCTCGCACGAGTCTAGCCCTTCGGTCGATATGCCCGTGGATTCCTCACCTCGTGTTCATCTCATCACGTCGTAGATGATCTGCTGCTCGTCCCCAATCGCTTTTGAGGTCGGCGAAATCCTACGTTCCCTACCATGCACCTCAGACACTACTCTAAATTTATCCATCATGTGAGGCTTGACAGGCCTTGCACTGCTTTCTGCACCAGAGTGCGTGCTTACTGGTTGATTGTGCTGCAAGGCTGAAAGCGGTATATGATTATGGGGAGCCTCACGAGCGGTTGCACGAATAGCCGGTTGAGGTACCCGACAGAAGCTATTCAAGCAGGGTCCGAATTCCCAGATTTGGGACTTTTGTAAGCGGTGGGACAAGCGTCTAGACAGAAAGTCACATCGCGTTAGCGCTCATATACATCAATTCACACCGCATGAGGACATCTAGTCTATGTACCTGTTTCATCATCGTAGCTTCCAAAGATAAAGAAACGAAACGCTCGTAAAAAAAGGAGGCCGTTAAATTAGGCAAGAGGTGGTGCCACTCCATCATGATGCACATGTTGAAGTTTTGTGAACCCCTTGATCAAAGACTCCTAAAAATGCTCGCTTCCCCAAATCATGCAGAGTATTCGTATTCATTTACATCGGTATTTGGCCCCCTTCGTAGGCGTCCATGAAATTCCAATCAATGTCGGTTGAGTTTAGTCTTGGATGAGGGTCGAGCGTGTAACCTAATAATGCCGCTCTAGCATTGAGATCCATATCCATGGTGCCAAAGCTATGTTCTGAGCCAATTGGGAATTGTTGACCTGGGAAAGCAGGCATGAAATCCTCCGTATGTTGATCTGGCTCCGAGTGCAAGCTGCTTCGTATTCCTGCTGGCCAAGAGACAGGCGTGCCGAATGAATCTGTAGTATCTGACCGTGGATAGTGGGAATAGGCCAGAACTGCGTTCGACAGAGTTTGAAATGCAGTTGGTTGTGCTAAATTCATCTGTTGGCTTGTGGGTGTAGGTAAGTTATACTTCGGCGGAGTTGATCCGTTCGAGTATGCTGCCTGTTTGCGCTGCACTCGTTGTCGATCGAGGACTGCCTTCATTCTTTTTCGAATTATGGCATTACTTCTTTCGAGTGCCGGCATAACATTTGATACCTTTTGCAGTACATCCAATAAGTAGGTCAGACCAGTGTTCTGTGCTGAAACAGCGGGATCTTCTCCAGGATGAACCTCTCTTTCGAACCTCAATACTGCGATTGTGGCAGCAATGTAGACAGCATAGGCGTTCAAAAATGAAATATGAGAAAGTCCAAAGGTGTTCGCTTGCAATAAGATAAGATCGTGAATGGCGGCCGTTGCCTGTACACATATCAAATATGACCTTGCTGGGCCTGGTGCATTCAGATCCTGAGCTCCGAGAATGACTGGCCTGTGTAGAAGGATCGTTGTTGAATGGTAGAGAAGGTTGAGAGACACGATATGAGCAGGTGGAGCCAGCTGTGGCATCTGATCTGGACTTATCCTTAGGTGTGGTGGTAAAGAGATCAGCCAGTCCCGCAAATCCCTCGAAATGCGAACAAATGGAGTCTCGTTCATCATTCTCATCTCCCCAGAGTGATCATCTTCCAACTCTCGGCTCGCTGTAGCGTCACCAGAATAGATACTGTGCAATAGATCATTCAAAATGACACACAATCTGCAGAGCTGACGGAAGCAGGAGATGACATATCCCGAACAAGGAGGGTAGGTTGAATTGTTCGCCTTAGCTTCAGGTGTTTCGCCATAATATGGAGACCAAAGCTCGTTGTCGCTGTAATCGTCCAGAAAAGACATCGGGATATCGTCGACTGCTGGCGTGAACCCAGGCATACGGCCAAGATACAGGGAGAGGATTTTGTCCCAAGTATAGCAGCTCCAAAATAGTCGTTTGCGTAGCTCGATGTCTTCAACAGTCAAGCTTTTGACATAAACCTGAAGCTTGTCGCTTGGTAGATGCAAACCTATGTCGAATGCCATTCGAAATGCTATGCCCGCAAAGGTCCAAGCTTGGGACGAGTTTCCAAATGTAGCCTCACGGCCAGATTGCTGCAGCAGTGCTTGAATGGTGGGTATTGAGCTATTCCTGAGAATGTCCATTCCCAATCCGAATCTTGCCTCCTCGGTCAATTTCCCCATGAATTCGATAGGGGCCATAGTTGTCGAAAGGGAGCTGTTTCTGTTGTTGGTGTTTTGGTACTGTCGTTGATACACATCGTGGTCCAAAAACCTTGCACAATGCGCATGAATGACCTATGCTTCTATTAGCTAACATTTCTCAGTTGATGGAGTGAATCAATCATACCCTTAGTAAAGTCTCTGAGAAATATGGAGGATCCTCAGCTCCCGAATTAGCTAGGTCTACTGCACTCATACCTCTCGTGAAAGCAGGTCTGTAGACAATGAGGAAGAGAGGATGCTGCCAGCACCAGTGGTATTTCAACAACTCGAGTGAGGTATCCTTGGGCAAATTGACTTTCGCAGCACCATTCGCAACTGCAAACAATTCTATCTGGCGTTGATGATTTGCATTCAAAACAAGCTCTCTCCGTGCCTGCTGTTCGTCATGGGAAGCATTATTGAGGGGGTACGAGTTGCTGATATGGGACAAATTACGATGCCGCTGTAAGGATGGAGGTTCGTACATCGTAGACGTAGAATTATGAAATGTGACACTGCCGTTTTCGTCAATGCTGATGTCTGATTCCAATTTGATGGCTCGCGTGCGCTGAGACAAATTGTGCGAAGATGCTTGAGATGCTGCCGTTTCACTTGCAGGTGATCCAGAAGGCAACTTTCTGTCGTCGTGCGAGCCAGACTGTTCAAGATCAATTTACTGGTAGGATCAGGGGAAGGTTTGGTTGCGTACTCTACCGAGCCAGATCTGAGCTTTGGCTTGTTGTAGTTGCACCTTTAGCTCCTGGATTTCCTCTTCAAGAGATCGCACGTAAGCGATCGATGGCGGTTTGTCGTAGTGACAATCATCCTTATAAGCTATGCAGCTTTTGTGGTGTTAGCACGCGGGTATATGGTTGGTAGTGCTCTGTCTTACGTCGTGCATTTTGGCGTTTTGCCATCGCATTTAGACTGTCTCGGTCAGCACAATGGTCCAGAATCATTATTTCAACTTAGAAAAACCGAAGAATAAACGGTCAGACATACTTTTCGTCGGCGGCAACCAGCACACGTCGACTTGCGATGCTTGGATTTCGGTTTGGCGTCATTTTCGCCCGGCATGGCTTTCTCAGAATCGAGGAAACCGGTGAAAAGTCTTAGACTTCGAAAGAAATATCAGAGTCAAGATATTATTCTTTGACTTGGCAAGACTGGAGGTGGATTTCAAAAACTTGGTTAGTAGACCAGCTGGGAAACAGCCATTGATCTACAGACCCGTTTTCTGGAGTAAATATCGCGTGTTAGTCCGAGAGCAACTCAGGAGAACGTTAGTGTTATGCAAGAAAGTCATGGTTGGCAATACGCAGGTCTACGGACAGGGGGTAGACGCAATGCAAGACGACCAGGTTCTGGGAGCCCGAAAAGTGTGTGGCCGCTCGAATTGTCATCCGACAAGGCTCAAAACGGGGCTTAGCCACGATTGCGCTAGCAGCTAGGGCAGGACTCTGAAACCCATCCGTACGAGGTATAGAAATTGGAGAAGACATGTGGGTTGGGTCTCCGGCGGCACCAGGTGGGATGACAAACCCAGGGTTGGGATTGAGAATAGAAAGAAGCCCTCGAAATCCGGGTCAGCTGGTAGCAGGGAGATTCGGCCCTGTCCAAGAAGCGAGGCCAGACAAGAAGGCAGAATGATTCCAAGCCAAACCTCATTCGGAAGTTGCAGGGGTGGTTGCTGACTTATTCAACCGTAATACTGGTTGTGAAGTTGAACCGCGAGATCGGACGGCGTACGGAGCACAAGGTATCGATCGACCTCAATTCTGCCAAAACTCGAACGGGAGAGCCCGAGGCATCGACGCAGAGCCCGAAACCCTAGGGCATACAAGTCCAGGTCAGGTACCCAGTAGGGCTGAGCTCTAGAAGAATCAGGTTGGTGGCTGGTGGACGCTGACTCGGGGATATCGACTGGTTGGTAGGGGTGCCTGGTTAGTGGGCTTCGGATGCTTGGTGGAGTGGGATCCCAATACTGTCGATCGACAGGGAACATTCTCAATAGGTATGAACTTCTATGAAAGGGCACGTAACAGCACCAAATGAAAAAAGGATTGGGGGGACAGTAAAGGGCAGGTGGTGCATCAAGAGCTCAACACGAATGTAACAGTAGAACCGATGTCGAAAACGGCAAAACACGTGTGTCAAAGCGGCAAGGGCGCTTAGCGCGCTAAAGGCCCTTTCCTTTTACGGCGGCGGGATGTCTGAATGCTTCTGGACAGCTCCACCTCTCAGCATCCAATTTTTTCACAACGACGCTTACCAGATATCGACTCCTTGCATCCCCGTATCTCGGCCTTGGGTTAGTGCGAAGTACGAACTTTGAACTCACTCCTAGCCCTGCTACGACTATCCTCCAGGAACGGAGTAGTGCCTCAGAGCTGGGCCCGTCTGAACGGGTTTCGGCGACAATGTTTATTAAACATCATCCCACATTGGGCTTTCGAGCCCTTTATTCAAGAGAGCCGGGGCAGCAGCCCTCACTCCACATTCCATCTCCATTTCCTGGACCGGTGCCTCACATTCAGAGGGAAGTCGAGCAGGGGTTCATTGTTCATGCAAATGTAGCATCCTGGATATCTATCATCGCGACAACAGTTCCCTTCGATACGGAGGCTTCTCAAAATGCCCTCTCGACGGTTTACATATTTAGCCCCCAACCAACAGCTTCTAGCTCAAAGCACCGAGCCATGCCCCTGCACCTACCGTGTCCACCGATTCGGACTTACGCGGCACACAAAGAATGGACCAAACCTCGGATCACTACTTTTGTATTGGCGCCCAGGGCTCCTCTGGGGAAGGCGAAGCATTTCCAGCAGCAAGGATTGGCCAAAACTCGTCATCAAAACTTCTTTGAACTTCTGCGGTTTCCTCCATGAGAAACTGTGAAAGCCACATTTAGGCTATCATGCATCATCGTTATTGGAATTTGCCCACTCACAGCTCAAGCCCATTTTCTCACCTGGGACTCGGGAGTGAGGCCGCAGGGATTACAGACCTGCAGCGGAACCGCGACTCCTCATTGAACGAGTACGGGGATACGGAGCTAATGGCCCAATCAAACAACGTGCAAGGGCAGAGAAGCCAAGCTCGGAGCCGTCAGCACTCTGTTTGGCTTAAGCACTTCGTGCAGGACTTCTCTTCCGATTTGGTCGTCAGTTCTTCCACAGCCTGGTTGCCACGAGGAGAGCCGGAAAAACTCCATCCCCATCCGCGATCGGCCTGAGCACTGACGTTTCGCCTAACGAAATCAAAAAGCAGGACGCATCATCAGCACCAGCATCAGCCTCCTCTTCTATCCATGTTTCGATCTTCGAGAGATCAGTCGCTTCCAGGGAAAACTATCAGCCTGTTTGATTCCACCAGGGGTGATGACTCTTACATCAGTGTAGGCAGTACCTGTCAGGTCGTTTGAAACTTTGGCTAGTCATCTTTTCCTGCCTCCTCCCGTCACAAGGCCAATGTTCTCACCCCGTTTTCCCCAAATAGAAGTGGCACCATGCGCCTACGATGCCGTCACTCTCTAGCAGTGTATCGCCCAGTCACGCCTCCACTTGCCACACGAGAAAGTGCAGCTCAATCACCTTCCACCTGCTTAACAATTGAAAGAACTGAGCGCGCCTGCCGCGCCTTTCCGCACCTCTTACAGAGTGAGTTCCGATCTGAAGCTCGGCCGCAATAGCGACCTGGGTCTCAACAAAACGAAATGACCACCCAATGACAATCAGCCACCATTTCCCCATTCTGGCATCCTCCTCGTGTCTACTACGTCCACCGCTCGCAAATGCTTCCCTTCCAAGTCTGTGCATTCTGGAGAAAGCCATCGCTAGGAACCTCTCCCGCCGAACTCGCGGCCCTGCTATTACCCATCGCTCAGAATAGCACCGTCTTGGCTCATCCTGGCATCGGCTATGAAATATCGATCCCCTGTCGATGCCGAGTCGGTGAAGGTAAGCTGATCATGGAACAAGATGTGGATCGCCTGTGACCTACCTGCCCTTCCTCCTGGTATTCCGGAAGCCCTTGCGCCTCCATTGACCAGGGTTAAGAAAATGAAGCTTTCCAAAGCGACGGTGTGCAGTGGGTTGATCGTAAGCGAAACCCTGGAGTTGTTCCAGATACCTGGGCCATGAACTACGGAGTATTGCATGACATCAAAATCGTGTGTGAATTCTCCTATCCCCAGGCATGACATTGGGGCCCTTCGCAGAACTTTGAGCCCCCGCTTCAGCTATTCGGGCCTTTGCGTCCCGAATCATCACTACCTCGAGCCACCTCCAGGGAAGCCCCTCTGTTTCCAACGAAGTAACCCCAGTTGGCAGGTGCCAACCTTCGGGTGTATATATTCTGACAGCCCCGCAGGCCGCCGGCCGCAGCCACAGGGCTCGATCTAATTAGTGACAGGATAGGGCCGAGATGGGACGCGCAAATCAAAAGATCCCTATCTTCAGCAGTTTACAGGCCCCACATATGCCACCTATGCCACAGAGAGATACCACATATGCCGCAGACAAACATCAGATGTGTCACACGGAATCATTTTCCTTTACCGCGAGCAAAACCGATACTTGCCGCTGGAAGCAAGCAGTCTACAAGGATCGAACAACTATCTAGGCATGGACCACGTGCCAAATAAGCATGCCTGCCCAAGACAACCACCCAACAAGGGCCTTGCATTTCGGAGATTCCCGCGGTTCTCCAAATTTCAGCCATGGGAATTGGGATGATGATCGAAACAAGTTTGCTTGTCCATGCCGCCCAGTAGTGTGACAGTAGCGTGATTATCCTGTCTCATTAGAGTGTCCCGGAGGAGCGTACTCGCTATTTGCAACGTCTATTAAGGCCTAAGTACGAGCCATCAAAGGCTACTCGCTATAGTGCTGATACATGGTTCCCTGCTCATGTCTTTATCAGTATAAGCCATTGGATATCGGCAATCCGCATTTTACATGCCTTGCTTGAGGGCAGACAGAATGTAGGAAGCATTGCAGCATCCTTACTCGCCACGCTAATTAGGTTCGCTGTGATAGGGCAGGGCGATAAGGACGACCAAGTCCATTGGGAAACTGAAAATTAACCCCGTTCGAGAGGCGCCTTGCCCAGATTTATGATTGTCCAACAGGGCTCGCACGAGCTGGGCCTGAACTTCAGAATTATGCTCAAACAGGAGCCAGAGACAACGGCGGGCAGCAAGATCGGCAAGCCATTTGGGACGTCCAACTTCAAATGTTCACTAAACACCTTTCCGGAAAGCGGCCGTCGCTTGGGAGTGATAGCCGAACACGGAACGCCGCAGAAATGCGAATGTGCGAGTCGCACACCGTTCTCAATAAGATTTTGCACTTCCGCCCAGTGTATGCCCAATGCCCAGTATATCACATACCATGCCTCATTCTCGCTGCGGTCGTCGTCATGGCCTGCGTGGTCTGTGGCTTGTTAGTTGGCTTGCCTCTACCGAGTAAGCATAGAGCACAAGTCGACGTGCACTTCGAACGGCAACAGCGCAAGATGATACGCCCTGTTCATGAACAGATCGACAGGAGGCTCGCAAGGAACCTCACTCAATCCTGTTCTTCCCCGCCCCGGCCAGAAGGCCGTTGTTTGGCGTTTCTTGCAGATGACAGACAGCTACTCGTAGGCCGCATGAGACGAGTGTTCCAAGCAGAGCTTGCCTTGCTTTTCCCGTGTGTCAGTGCCTTTCGCACCTTGGCTTGCACCACGGCTTGATGTGATGCCAGGCCGCACCCCGCTACTGCACTCTGCAGCCCTTCCCATGAATCATATAAGTACTTTTGTGGTTCCACGACTCCTAAAGCCGACAAGCCTCTGGGCGGATCGCCTTATGCCCGATCCTGATTCTGATCTTGATCCGGCGTTCGAGTGGTTGCAAGGGAGTATCTCAGGTAGGTTCCGGATCCATCGATTATTGACTATTCTACACTGAGTATTTGATGCCTTGCCTTTCCAAGATTGTTGACATATCATCGATCCACCCAGCCCTGTGAAGACCTTATTCTGCAAAAACCATCCAGAACCGAGGGAACAGTAATCACTCGCAGCCTCGCCTGCATTCTCACCGCAATGACTACTCTGAGGTTGAGTCTCCGAGATGCCCCTTGCTTGCAGGCTCCAAGTTCCAAGTTCCTCTCAGTTTGCTAGCAATAGTAAAATATCGGTTAAACGCGGTGTAACATGCTTGGACCACCTACTCAAACAAGGTCTTGGAAATCCACTGAAGGGCGCGCGGTGCTTCTTCCGCGTGCAGTAGGCGCAAATTATACTTTTATGCATCTCCAAGTATATCTGCAACGTTCGCGTCGCTTGGGGCGCTCCGATGAAATTCCATCCAAGGGAACCAAAACCCAGTCCATGCGCAACACACGCACCAAGTCTCATATCACGTAATAAAGGCCGCAGGAGCGAAATAATAATGTCCGCTCTTCACCGCAACTTAACCCACCTGCCTTCCAGGCGGTGGGTGGACCTTTGCGCACAGAAGAGGCGGGTTGTGCCGTGGAAGGCAAATTGTGATGGACGCCATTCTTCAATTGTCGGTCCGCCAGTGGGTTGATTTTGCGATCTCGCTTCCACTCTGTGCGGACATAGGCGCCTCTGCGGTCCGACATAGTTGTCACCTTGACCAGTTAGTCAGGCTGAGGGTATCGAGGTAGCAGAATCCAGCATAGATGCACCCTAGATATCACGCAGATCAGCGTCGTTTTCGTGTCCGTGGTCAGTCGCAGGAACACTCCTTGTGTAGTCTACCATCTGCGCTCACTCCTCATGAGGAAGGGGAGAGAGAGAGAGAGACCAAGAAACTGTGTGTTGGAAGCCGATCGAATACCATGTAATTGTATATTGCGAGATCTCACTCCAGCGTGAAGTAAATACCACAGTTGCAGCACTCCCAGCCTCGCAAACTCAGAACGTATATGGATGGGCACAGCCCTGAATTTCCATTTCTCGCCCCAACGAAGGGAGACTCGTGAGGCTATTTTGTCCCGCTGGGAGGCTGGAACGAACGATAGATTTAATTAGTCAAGGAACCTACATGCACGAGCTCTTCTCATATCATACATCGCCGTGCAAAAACTTGACCGTACTGTGCGTCGAAGCTTGGGGTCTGTAGCTAGAAGCGTGCAAACGTCGCCAGAACGTATCGGATTACTCACCATGGCTGGCTGGAAGAACCAGTCCATGATAATTAGCATTGCCCCGTGCCGTGTCATTTTCGTCGTGATGAGTGAATGGACTCCGTACCTACGCAGATAGATAGGCATGGCATATCTGTATGTACCACGAACCTAGTCCTGCGAGGCTGGGAATGACTGACTAACCATGTACATGGCTCCCCAGCGAAGTGGCCCCCGAGGAAGGGCGCTAAGTTGAAATCCTACCGTGTTCGTTCCCGTTTCACTGGCATTGGAGGCTTAAGTAATACATCGAAGGACTATCTTCTTGGTCGTATCCGCCTCTGTCGCTGATGCCAGATGGCTTTGGTGTCTTCATTGCTAGTGTTTGAAGAAGGGAAGATATTCCGAATGCATGCATCGAAACGTTGAACGGGGTTACTGCATCATACTGCGTTCACGAGAAGTGATTTCGGCAGTGAGCTCACGAGTAAAATTGCTCCATTTTGTATGGGCATGCACTGCTAATAGAGATCTGACGTCTAGACTTCACTTTCGGATGCGACGGACATCCCAATCCACTGTTTCGTTGAAGCTTAGCTGCTTAATCGACTCATTTCATAATGCCATTACTTTGATCCCGCTGAACAATGGAACGGTGCATCTGCCGAATTCCTGACGGGACAAAGATTGCTCTAGGAAATACTCAAGCACTTTCTCGTTACTGACATATTCAATGACCGTCACAAGGATTCACCACACCCCAGATCACCACCTTGTACGCAACTAATGCACAACATGTTGCATAGATACGATCTGGGAAACACTCATCGGAATTAGGAACGACGCAAGATTTAAACTGCGTCGATCTTCTGCAATCTGCACGTCAGTACCATGCGGTCCTGACTCGCCTGCGATGATTTGCATCAATGGAACACGAGGGGACGGCGAGAGGGCGCTCGTTAGGAGCACCACAACACCGATCTTGGGTTACATTAGTGATTCCAAGCTTTGACGGACGTCGGATGGCGCAATGCCATGCAGCGTGGATGGAACGACGGCAAGCTGCAGGTTCTCAAAATCCAAGATGGGCACTGTGCAGCTATTGAGGAGGGTTGGGCGCCCTGAAGCTGGGATGTCTCCGAGGGGGTGCTTCGCTCTATCGCGTGGCAGCGTGGGATAGGCGACGTCGAGTTCCCACACCAGATCAGATAGGCTGAGATAGCCTTGGTCCGTTCGGTAGAACTCCGTGTTCTGTTATGGATGCTGCCATTTGACGTTGGGTAAGTTAGGCCTCGAGTGGCCAGCTAGGGCAGAGAGTTCTGTCTTCCCTCCAGCAAACAAAACTCAATCAATATCATCAGGATGACAGGTCGATTGCCTGAGTTTGCTTCTAGGTTCTCGAAGAGCGAGAGCAGAAGCTTGAGTAAACCATATTCAAAACTCAATGATAGCTTAGCTCTGGGACCCAACAGCCTCCCGCCTGAAGCAGAGACCGAATGAAACTAATATTATCTTGTGCTTATGGAAGAATCGCTGTCCATGAAGCAAGTCTCGCCAGAAGGGCGAATAGTGGAGTCAGGAGGCCAACCGGAGACTCGCCGGGCAGCAAGACCAGCTCACAAGGTGGAGGTCAGGCGATATGTATTAGTAGCTTTGCCCTATTTTTGATTCTCCTTCCTCAACCCAGGACCTTGTGCCCTTCGCAGGTTGGCCTGGTATTTATAATTTTCGCCCAATGTGTCTCATTGATCCAAAGTGTTTTGATCTGATGCAGTTATTGTCGATGATTCAAGTCGGAAGGTTAAAAGGTTGTGTCTTTGGACAAGACGAACACTTTGGACCCAATAATCGACAGGTAACGTACAGACAAAAGACTCATGCTGACATCTATCAATAGCTGTTGAAAGCCTGGCTGGGGCTTCATAGTAACTAACTTGTAAGAGAACCGCATGGCGATACCAGCAGGAGTACCGTTTGCCAGTCTCTTAGGGCTCAACCCTCGCATTGCCGCTCACAACTCTCATAATACCCCCTTGTCGAATGGAAAACTCGGTCTCGAAATTCTCCTCACCTACTCGGTCAGCTTCTAATTCGTCTCTCCACGGTTCATCAGCCTCCCTCTGCCTCTGTCGTGCGCGGGCGTTGCCTAGTGCTGGCTCCTCCAATAAAGCTTCGTCTCTCAACCTATTTCTCCGCCTCCTAGCGCCTTCTACTCGTATACTCCTCCAAAGCTCTCGGCTCCGTCTTTCGCGCATATTGATAGCACGCAATACTGGACTTTGGTCTCCACCATCCCCGACGAAGGCCGACGACTCTCGTGGGTGGGTTGACAATGTCCCGAAGCGCGCCATGCCCGGCGGGGCCGTGTATGCTGCCTCCCGCTCGGTGATGATACGATTTCGTGAAAGGTCAGCGGGCGTCTGAGGTTGAGAGACGGCGGGCAAAGAGTCATTGTACACTGAAAACACACTGCCATCCAGGTATGTTGGCCCATGGTCTTGTTCATCTGTTCGAGCCGATGTGACAGTTCGTCTGGAGGTAGAGGGAGTGCTTGGCCAGGTCGGTGAGTCCAACCTAGACGAAAGCTGCCCTAAGACGTCGCTGGAAGAAGATTCACGGGTCGGGGGCGAACTGGGGATATCGACTCGCTGGTCAAGAGGGTGGACAAGGGTCGTGTCACGAGAGCGAGTCACAGTGGAGGGCAAGTCATTTGGAAGCAAGAGGCTTTCAGCGGGGCCTGCAAAAGATCTTAGAGACACGAAGGTGGGACGACGACGTAGGGCATCTGTGCGAGCGGGCGGCGGAGACAGGGACAGCTCGTCTGATGAGAAGGATGACGAAAGGCCGTGGTCTGTGAGAATATGTTCTTCCAAGGAAAGTTGAGAAATTCCTTCAGTAAGCTGTTCAGATGCAGCAGCAGACGCCTGTTCGGGTTCAGACGAATGATAGGGGTAAGTTTGGCTTCTGGGCCTGTACCGCCGGGTACGAGGTGAAATAGGGAGCTGAGGCGTTTGGGAAAGTTGAGAGGAGCTGGATCGACGATCAGGAGAGACAGCGGTGGAAAACCGAAGAAGTGAGCTTTGGCGCGGGGCATGTATGTTTGAATTCAGCCTGCGAGGCATTGCAACAGGTGAGATGAATTGAGCATTTTCGTCACCCGATTCCTCATCACCACCACTGCCGTCACTGATGTCGGGGCTTATCACGTCGTCGGTCACATCTTCATCTGATGTGCAAGGTTCGGCCTGCATGAATGATTGGCCAGCCTGAGGGTCATTATATTTGCCCTTGGCACCCAGGCTCTCTTGTGATGGGGGATCTCTTCTGCCTCGACATGCAAATTCGACAGTACTTGGGGCACGCGTGACTTGAATTGGAGCCGAAGAGTCAGCCCCTGCTAGGGTGTTCTTTCTGTCATCTGCGAGGTAACGACAGATATCCTGCTTGCTAAAGCCTTGCTTCAGCAGGCCTTGGTAGAGTTCAAGCTGTTGGAGATGGAAGATGATGTCATGTTCTGAGAGGGATATGCTTGTTGGCGGTAAGCGGATCATGCTGGGCTATGGCCTGGTAGATGGGTCGCGATTTCAAGAAAACGATGAGATGCGAGGGATGGGATGCGCACGAGAGGACGGTGTAGACGTTGTAGACGGGCTAAGGCTGTCTGGCATGGCTGAGTTCGGGCACCTCAGCCGTCATCATCATCGCTCCTCCCACTGGCACTCTTCATTTGCGTGACTGCCTGAAGGTCAGATGTTTGGGCTGAAGGGAAGGCACGCGTCAACGCGTGTCCCTCAACGGTGAGGAAAGAACGACCGGCATGGATAGCATCGAGGAGCATCTCCTCCAGATTTAGTCTTCTCATCTAAACTCCCATCATTGATATTTGAACCCTCACCTTTTGCTCGATTCAAATTAGTCGCATATGTTAATTTGTTGCGTTGCCTCAAGGAAAGTATCGGAGTATTGTGGCGTGTTGGAAGTGGGTGAGCGGCAACACCTCACCCGCCTTTCAAGTCCATGACAGAACATCAAATAGAAGAAGCGGCCATTCCTCGCTTTCCTCGTCATCCTCGACTTGCCCATGGAGGACACTGGCTTTGGCATTGAGGCAGTGCGCAGTCTCATTCAGGGGGGTTGCTTGGGACTTGTTCTGGGCGCTTTAACGCTGAGCATGTATGCGCTGATTGCACCCTGCATAAACCACAGACTCTCTCTGCAGCTCGAGATCGCCATCGTCAATTATACTATCTGGAGAGCTCTGGGCCGTGTCGATGGCCTTGTGGACTGGTGGTTGATTATCAATGTGAGTGAATGCGCTTCTGGACGTGGGGTCGGTTACCTAATCAACCGCAATGGTAAACATTGGAATCTGCAACTCGGACCCTCCTTCAACACCGCAGCCACGTTTCGTGCCACGTCCCAAATTGACTGACCACCTGGGTTCTTCCAGATTCTTTCTACCCGCCAACATGGCTTTCCTCTTTGGTGGGAGGGGCCGCCAGAGATCCCCGGCTGAAATTGCAAGATCGTTAAAAGAGGTCCTGCTCAAACTGGAGGACAACCCTAAGGTTTGTTGTTCTCGGACGACACCTCGATGCATGCGCTGACCGGCTCTGTCCGTACCGTAGGTCGAGGACGATGTCGCCAAATACATGTCCCAGATGAAACTGATAGTCCAAGGGACTCCTGGTGAGATGGCCTGTCTGCAGCGGCTCCCTTCGTCGCATTAACATCCTCCTCAGAAGTTGATTGCAGCCCCGAACAAGTCCACCAACTAGTCTCTTGTATAATCCAGGAAGACATTCTTTTTGAACTCGCCAAAAGCATTCGGCTCCTGCCTTTCGAAGCCCGGAAAGACGCTCAAATTATCTTCTCCCATATCCTTCGCTTCAAACCCGCAAACGCTCAGTCGGGAGATCCCTCTGCAATTTCCTACCTCGTCTTGCAACGGCCGGAAATTGTTGTCGAGTTATGTCGGGGGTATGAGCATCCCCAGAGTGCCATGCCATGCGGTACAATCTTGAGACAGGCCCTGCAATACGATACTATTGCTGCACTTATACTATATGACGAGTCGCAACCGGGTGGAAAGGCCGTTCAATTGAAGGACGTTGACGTTAGCCAGAAGCAGACGGGCAAGGGGCTTTTCTGGCAATTTTTCTCTTGGATCAACAAAGGCACATTCGAAGTCAGTGCTGATGCTTTTACCACTTTTAGGGTATGTCCACGGTGCAAGCAAACTCGGCAGGGCGATGGCACCGCTAACACGCTCATGTCTAGGAAATTCTCACAAAGCACAAACAACTCGTATCCCAATACCTCGCCACCAACTACGACCTGTTCTTCACCTCGCACTACAACCCTTTACTCCTCCTCTCGTCCTCATATGTCACAAAGCGCCAGTCGATAAAGCTCCTGGGCGAACTACTTCTCGACCGCGCAAACTATGTCATCATGACCCAGTATGTTGCCAGCGGTGACAACCTCAAATTGACCATGAATCTCCTCAAGGATGATCGAAAAATGGTCCAGTATGAGGCATTCCACGTATTTAAAGTTTTTGTTGCCAATCCAAACAAGAGTGAGGAGGTGAGGAAGATCCTGATCAAGAATAAGGGGAGACTATTGAAGTTCCTACCATCCTTTCTTGAGGGCAGGACGGATGATGACCAGTTTCTGGATGAGAAGAGCTTCTTGGTGAGGCAGATTGAGATGCTGCCAGATGAAGGGGCAACAGGCTGAACGACAAGAGTCGACAAGTCTGACCCGGGCTAGATGATGCCTCTCGCCGCCCAGAACTCGGAGTGTTGAGAACTATGGGTCTTAGAGAGGAATGCTCGTGTACGCAATAGGCATGGACGCGCCTACGAGCATCTATGCCTGAAACGAGGAAACGAAGAAACTATTGATGATTCATAAGCATCCCTGTACGACCCTCGTTGTAAACATTATCCTTTCCCATTTACCAACCAGCACGCCAGCCAGGCACTCCGGTACTACTAAGTTAAAAAAGTCCGGTTAACTTGAAGGGGAATCGCAATCATTACATTCATCGTCGTATGTGTAGACCACTACACCAAGAGGCCTCTCTCCAACACCCAAGCACGCAATTTGATCCAATCGAATCCAAACCGCCCATTCATCTCTGTCGTTGGTTGCCTGCCTCCAAGTAGAGACATTGCCCATCTCAATATGCATTGCGATCGTCACCGTGCTCACGCCCATTGTCGTCACTGACAACCAAGCCCTCCATCTCATCCGCCAACTCGAGTTCAACCTCGTCACCAACCCAGCCCTCAAACTCCTCGAGCCCCTTCTGGACATGGACTTTGAATCTGATCACATCCTCGAGACAGCGCTCGATGCCTGAATGGAGCTCTTCCCTTACTCTCGCAGCCTCCTCACGCATCGCCTCCCAGGCAACGCCCACCTCCATCTCGCGCTGCTCAAGCTCGACGACTCCCCGCTCTAAACCCTCCCTCATCCGCGCTAGCTCCTTCTCTAGCTTCTCGACCGCCGAGGTCTGTTGTGTGTAAATAGTGTTGTTGCTCTCCTTGAGCGCGTTGTACGCGTGGCTTGCCTCGTTGACGCGGTAGTTGAGGTTGTCGATCTCTGTGTTTTTCTCGTGTAGCGCCTCAGAGATGTTGTCGAGGAAGTCGCGAGCGTTGAGGTCTGCGTCCGCTGCGGCTTTACGTCGCTCGTTGATATCTTTACGCAGTGTGAGGAACGCCGTCCGCACTTGTCCGCGTAGGTCCAGATTTAGGAGGTGGATCGGCGAGTAGCCTACATTTGTATCGGAGAGGAGTCGGTCTGCTGATGTATCCGGGCTGGTGCGGTGGCGGCGAGATTGTTGAGATGTGGAGAATACAGGTGCTTGGTCAGAGATGTTTAGACTCAGCTCGTAGGATGTCCCTTTAGCATTGTGTGCGGTAGAGGGGATAAGCGAGAGTTGATAGCCGAGTGAGTTGTAGCGTTTGACGATGGCCTCGAGGTCTTCGAGCTTTTGTGCTGTCTCGGCTTCCTTCTCGAGCACCTTCTTGTTGACTTCATCTAGAGTAGCGACAGCGTCATCATGACTTTTGCTTAGGCGTTCACGCTCTGTATTCATACGATCGATATCTTGAATATTAAGGCCTTGTCTGTCCACAGAATGTTGAAGACTGTTTCGTTCTTGCTCGACCATTTGAAGGTCAGCTTCGACTTTCTGAATCTCGGCTTCGAGGATTTTAATCCGCGAATCATACTTTTCAATCTTTGTCTGCACGTTCAGATTATACTCCTCGAATTTCTTTTTATCATCTTCGAGGATTTTGAAATGCTTGTCGAGTTTGGCAACATCTGGTGCACTTCGTTCAGACTCCTCTACTTGCGCTCTGAGTGCTTCGTGTTCCGCTTCGTAGAGTTTGAGTTCGTCCACATGTCTGGCGTTGATTCTTTGAAACTCGTCTGCCATTGCTAGCATATGTGGTTGCAGAGCGGCGGCTTCACTTTCTTCGTCGTCTTCTGGGCCCATTCCAAGCCAGTCTTGATAGGCTCCAAACAGAAATCTAAAGACAATTCGATCGCTGCCAACGTCAACTCCAGCTTCAGCGCACGCATCATCATAGGCGCCCCTCGAGAAATTGTCCAGCATCTGTGCGAGCTGCATCATCCAGTGAAGTAGGCCGAGGAAACGGGGCCAGTTCTGACCACCAACCGCGACTAGATGAGATTTGGTGATATCTCTCTCATATGGATATCTCAGCTGTTTCATAATTGGAGGAACTTCAGTGTCGATACTCTTTTGAAATTTGTATCCAGGATCGATTCGACGATATATCCATTGGAACATCAAGGTGAAGTCTTTTTGAGTCGGGGACTTTACTGAATTTTTTGTCAGTGAATGCTTCATTTCCAACTCAAAGTTGTTCTGTGTCAAGTAGTCCAATAGTTCTTGACTTAGTCGCGCTCTATACGACGAATCTCTCAATGGTCGGGGGTCTTTAGGCAGACCAGCAGGAACGGGCGGCTGAGAAAAGAAAGATTGGTGCGCAACTGGCGCGTGGCCTGAGGGCCTAGAGAAGATGCTGCTCCGTCTCTGTAGACTCTGTGAAGCAGGTGTTTGTGAACCAAAGAGCTGATTGGGTGCAAGACTCTGTCTGCCTGTGTGCCCAGCGAAGATGTTCGCTGAGACGGATCGTCGGGCAGTTGATATACCCATGTCTGCGAGATTGCCCCCCGAGGACGATCGATGGAAATTTGGCTGCGCAGGTCGCTGCATGGTCTGGTTAATGGAGGTAGATCGGATATGCGAAGCAGTGTATGGTACATTGCGCAGTTCGTTACTAGAGGAAGTGCGCTTCACAGCAGAGGCCGGTTGAGGGATGCCGGAAAAGTTCTGGATGTTGCCCAAGGTTTCGCGAGGCCTGCGCACGCTGAACATGCCAGTTGGTTGGGACATGTTGGTTGGTGTGAGCGTGACAACTGGGCGATATGATCAATATGAGTCTGGAGCAATGCGACTGGACTTTGATGATTCTGTGTAGGTGAAGTGAAGTATTGCTGAAAATATAAAGTGTACAGCCTCATGCAGTGTTGGGGTGCTGTCTAACCGGTGGAGTCCTCAAGGGTGGGTTTGTGTTTAGCCCTGATAACGATGTCAACAATCACGCTTAAAATAGTCTAGCTTGCTAAAGAGCGCTATTCACCACAGCGACGAATGACTAAGCTAATTTCACGTGATTAGTGCACGTGATATCGAACCTCGGCATGAATTTTGTGGCTCGGAGGCTGGGAACGAAGACATTCGACCATCGGCTTCTACCAATTCATCAATCTAAACCATCATTTACTCGGGTGCCCCTTCGTTTCCCTGCCTTTCTAAAATATATCATCCTCGTCACCCTACTCACTTCGCCAGGGAACAGGGATAGATCGCATGCGCTGATATAGGCTGTTACCTTCCTGCCCACCATGGCACCTAGAGAGGACCTTGTTTCCTCAGCCATCACCTTCCTACAGGATCCATCAGTCGCAACAGCGCCTTTGGAGAAACGCATCGAGTTCCTCAAATCCAAAAACCTGACGCAAGAAGAAATTGACCTTTCTCTTGCTCGAGCGGCCAATGACTCCTCCCAAGTAGCTCCTCCACCAAATGCACAATACTATCCCCCACCTCAACAGCAATGGAGAAGCCCACCAAGTCAAGCATATCCATATCCATACAACCCCTATGGCGAATGGCAGCCGCACCCCGTCCCTGAGCCTCCCCGTCGAGACTGGCGTGACTACTTTATCATGGCCACGGTAGTTGGAGGTGCCAGCTATGGTCTCTATGTCCTGGCTCAGAGATATATCAAACCTTTGATAGCACCACCCACGCCTCCTCAGCTGGAACAGGACAAAGCGGCCATCGATGAGCAATTCAATAAGGCCTTTGCTCTTATCGATACCCTAGCATCGGATACTACCGCATTGAAGGAGGCAGAGGAGGCTCGGACACAGCGTCTGGATAATGCGATCGGTGATATTGAATCGATAGTCGCTGATCTCAAAGCCGCCAATATGAGAAGAGAAGACGATGCACGTCGTATGGAGACTGAGATCAAGAGCATGAAAGATAGCCTTCCCAGATCGATCGACAGCGTCAAAGATGCCAGCGAACGACAGCTGAAGGAGTTGAGCACGGAATTGGCAAGCTTGAAACTGCTTATGGGCAATCGCATAGGTTCTGCCAGTAACTTTAGCCCCCCAATTCCGCGGCCCCAGCCAGGTACTCTTCCCAGCACAAGCACTCCCACCACCGCTGCCACTCCTTCAACCGAATCCGCACCAGGAGCTCCTCCTGTTGCTCGCCAGCCTTCCTCGTATGGAAGCACGCAGCAATCTCCATATCCCGCAGGAACCTCGGTGCCTGTAGCATCACCGGCGATGCGACCCGTGTCGGCAGCACCTTTTGCTGGCTCCAGCAACAAGGCTGCTATTCCAGCTTGGCAAATGGCAGCACAGAACAAAGCGAAGGAGATCGGCAGCACTTCTACAAATGGAGCTAGCGGCTCCCAGCCACAAGATGGTGCGGACGCTGTCGCCGCGTTATCAGCCAGTTAGTTAGAGCAGGCAATGGGCATTCTGTAATGTTAGTCGGATTACCATCTCGGGGTAAGTGGAAGGTTCAAAATTCAATCATGTTTTTATTTCCGCAATACCACCATTCTTGAAGAAATGCATATTATTCGAGATATCCTTAGATCTACTCGTTATCATTTCCATCTCCACCAAACCGAGCCCTCGCAATCTCCTTAAACATCTGCATCGTGCGATCCTCTTTCTCCTTTAACCCCGCCATCCTAACCTCCCGCTCTGCCTTTCTAGCCCTTAGGATCTCCTCCCTCCTAAGCTCCCTCTCATTTTTCCTGCGCTCATTTTCCCTTTTCATCCTTTTGACCTCGCCCAAACTGTCCTCATCGCCCATCACGTCCGCATCTCGTAGCTCCATATCGCCGCCCGCGTCTTTCGATGCTGCGAACGCTCGATTGGAGTCTGCGAGTTCGCGCTTTTTCTCGAGCTGGCGTTCCCGTGTGCCTGCCTCTGCGCGCGGTGCAAGTTCGTCGAGCCGCGATTTTTGCTCAGCTCGGTCGTGCGCGCGTTGGTCTTGGAGGAGGGTGTACTCTGCTTGGCGGGCTTGCTCGGAGTCGTACTTCGCATCCTCGTCGCGGGCGCGCAGGTCCGAGAGGGTCGGAATTGAGGCTCCGGTTCGGGGTTTGGATCCATTGTCTGCAAAACTGCGCCGTCGGATGCTTTCACTAGAGGGAAGTGCGGGGCCGTAGTCGTTGTCTCCATCTTCTTCTTCCTCATCCGCTGCGCTCACCTTGCGTTTCTTCTGTGAGCTGGGCTGAGCCGATGCATAGTCGGACGTAGAGGTAGAAGGTTTTGTGGCTTTTTCAAACGTCTGTCGGTCGTACCATCCTTCCGCGAGCTCTCCACGATTCCTGCCATGTCAGTACCATTCCACCTACTTGATTGAGCGATTCCGGGGAGGGGGGATTCGTTGTCGTACCATTTCCCCACAAAACTCTTCCACCGGCCTTTTAGTTCGTGCTCGTCCAAGTCGTCAATGTCTAGCTGCTTCTGTATGTCCAGGTAAAGTGCGAACATTGGCCGGTAGGTGGGGAGGTCATGGCGAGATATTTCGTGGGCACCGAGTGGAAGTGGTCGTTGGATTAATGGGGTTTTATGATGTGTTGAGCGCGTTCTGTGTTTTGATTTTCGATCGGATCGATGAGGGGATCGCGACCGTGAGCGTGATCGATGTCGGTGGTGTTCGTGTGGCATTCTACCTCTTTGTGATCGAACGACAACAATTCCTGCCTAAGATGTTTGCTCCATCGAGGCCTGCGTTGGGATGTCCAGAAGTTGGAGATTGAGGGGAGGGCATCCGGGATTATTATTATTCCGTCCTCCGATAGCTGCTCACTCCGAGACTCGGAAGAACCCCAGATCCATGTTGGTCGAAGGTTTTTCCAAAGGATATCGACATTCAGAAAATCTTCCCCTCCTCGATATTACTAAATTGACCAGACCAGGCCTATGCGCGTATCATTTTCCTTCTCCATCCGGCGTTCTTTTCTAGAGTAGAGAGTTTGCTTTCATTCCATTTCCAACCATGCATATCCTTGTAAGTCATACAATGTGATATCACTTTGATTGATCAAACCCCCCCCCACTCACATGATCCCACCAGGTTGTAAACGACGACGGACCACCGTCAAATCAATCTTCACCATACGTTCACTCACTGGTGAGCACGTTCGAGAAAGCTGGCCACTTGGTTTCCGTGGTTCTGCCACATGTGCAAAGGTCGTGGATCGGAAAAGCACACATGGTGGGCCAGACTCTGACCCCAACATATTTCCGACCTGGCACCCTTCACAATGACGATGGTATCACTTCGGAGCGACCATTCAATGATGGCGGCGAGGAGTGGATCCTCATTGACGGCACACCTGCAAGTTGTGTGCAGATTGGTCTTCACCACGTGTTTAAGGACCGCCCAGCCATCGACCTAGTTGTCAGTGGGCCCAATTACGGGCGAAACACAACTGCCGTTTTTGCTCTCTCTAGCGGGACTATCGGTGGCGCACTGGAAAGTGCAGTAAATGGCATGAAGAGTATTGCCTTGTCCTATGCATTTGACTCGAGGATACACGACCCGGAGATCATTTCTGCTGCATCCAAATTGAGCACCCAGCTGATTGAGAAACTATTCAAGGAGTGGCCCGAGGATGTCCATCTCTACAGTATTAATGTTCCGCTCAAGAAAGGGGTCGAGAACAATAAGATTTTATACACTGAAATGTTGCAAAACAGGTGGGTCAGCGGAAGTTCGTTCCAAGAGCTTCCTGAGGAAGAAGAGGATGTCGATCCGAATGCAGAGGAGCAGGCCATTCGCAATGGTGAAACAACCGCGAATGGGACCGCCAGCAATCTTCCTAGACGTGCCCATCGGAAATTTAAATGGTCTCCGAATTTCACAGACATTCATAGTTTTGTAGCGGATGCGAAAAGGGGCGACGGCTGGGAGGTGGCACAAGGCAATGTCACGTACGTCTGTCAAGATCCTCTCTTGTCGGATATTAATGCTGACATGAACAGGGTTACACCGCTCATCGCGAATTTTTGGCATTTGCCGCATTATACTGGCGAAATCAAGCTGTGAGTAAGTTTGTCATTAAAGATGCACTCCTTCGGAATTTGAGGTACGAGTGTATACTAATGCCCTCGAACTAGAATGGACACTTCTCCGACGACTGCTTCCACTGCAGGGGGGGATCAACCGCGGAAAATAAATGCAGTGGTTGCTTATCCGGATGCATACGTGCAACCACTATTGATACAAGCTCTTCAAGCTCTAGAGAATATATCGGTCAACTTCATATCATCCCTCAGCGAGCTTCAAAATGTCACGGACACCGTACTTCAATTTTCAGGCTATGAATCATTGGATTTCGAGCATGCCATGAGGCATCCAAAGAGTTCACTCGTTTGCGCCTACGTCATACGAAAAGCTTTGATCCGTAAGCACTACTTGTCCAACACGATTTCCACGCGGTTAGTGAAGCACCCAGATAGCACGTTGGCCAAACATTTTAAGCCATGTGTGCATTTTGAGCTTGACTACGCTGAGTTTCTTGATGAAGCCCTGATTGACGCGTGGGACTTGAATGAGAGCATGGTCAAGAATGACCAGGCGGCAGCGCCGAGCGAAAAGCAATGGTGGATTCTAAAACCAGGAATGAGTGATGGTGGCAATGGGATCCGACTATTCGCGAGCATTGCGCAACTCCAATCCATCTTTGAAGAGTGGGAAGAACAAGAAGAGGACGAAGCTGATGAAGAAGCCGACGAATCACAAGACCAGAACCCGGATGAAGCCCGAGAGGAAGAAGCGGCCCAAGATGAGTACGATGGTAACGCAATGACATCACAACTCAGGCATTTCATCGCTCAACCCTACATCGATCCTCCTCTACTTCTTGATACATATGGCAAAAGAAAATTCCATATCCGAACTTATGTGCTGGCTGTTGGTGCCTTGAAGGTATATGTGTACAGGGAGATGTTGGCACTTTTTGCGGCACTTCCTTACCGATCTCCTTCAGACACTAAACATACGGAAGTGTTGAATCTCTCAGAGCATCTGACGAATACCTGTTTCCAAGACGACTCAACCAAGAACTCGTCGGTTCATGCATTCTGGGATCTAGAATTCCCCGACAACGCAGCCAAAGCTAAACAGCAAATATTTGACCAGATCTGTGATATCACAGGAGATGTGTTCGAAGCATCTGCCAGAGAACAAATGGTCCATTTTCAAACATTGCCGAATGCGTTTGAAATCTTCGGTGTTGACTTCCTGGTTGACCAAAGTGCGAATGTCTGGCTCTTAGAGTTGAATGCGTATCCCGACTTCAAACAAACTGGGCAGGATCTGCAGGACAGCATTGTAGGAGGACTATTCCGGGAAGTTGTCAAAGCTGTTGTCCCCCCTTTCCTTGATCTTGAGCTACCGGAAAGCGCTCATTTACCGATGGTCAGGCGAGTTGATTTGGGCCGAGGGTAATAACCTCAGGTCTTAAATCATGATCAAAAAGGCTCAGGTGCATCAAAGCTATCGGTGGGAGTCCAACTCCAACCAAACAGGAACGGGATATCCATTGACCTGTGTCACCTCGAAGTGGGCCATCAACAATGCAATTGGCAGTTACGTCTCAACACCATCGATGTGGAGCACTGGTCTCGAGTTTGCCAACAACCGCCGCGCTTTCCACAGGCTTTTGCCCCAGGAATCTGGCAGACACTAAAATCCAGCGTATGGCGGCTGTCTTCGCAGTGCATGAGGTTCCAGGTTCATCATTCGACGAAACCCAAACTCCTGGTGTCAACCAGGATTGTGCGCTTACAGGCGGGGTTACAAGCCCTTCACTCACTGGCAGTGGGAAGCAAGCAGGGGCCAAGTCTGCGTTCCAGGCGAAGCCGAGGCGGGATTTGCCCCAAATGGGGCGGCATGGAAGAGACGAGGTCGCGTGTGGTTTGGACAGGTTACACAGCATGGCCTCAAGGAACTTTGTTGTTTACCGCAGTATTAATCACATTCCTTAGTAGACCATCTAGGTAGAGAAGCGGTTCTCGAGCAATTCCTGTGGAAACTCAGAATTACCTTTTTAGTCTGATGTTGGACGAAGGCTTGAAGTGCATGTCGGCCGCCACCCGTGAACCAATTCAACACACTATATCGCAATATAATGGGATATCAATTCCCTTGTTTGCAGAGATGTTGTACTCTAGAGCCCGTCGTTACACTATCACGATGTGTCTTTATATCATCGACTGGGTAGTTGAGCCAGCCATACTACCGAAATTCCCGCGAATCCACGGCACGTTTTGTGCGTTTGACACGGAATTCTGCCTGAGGGACAAACCACTTCCTGGTCACCCGCCCGTGTTTGTCTGTGAGGAGGATTATCACTACTCAGGCTACAAAGGGGCCAGATATCATCTCGTTGTGAGCCTTGGGGTTGCGAGGCTCCATCGAGGCCAGGTCGAGGTGGAAGTCAGCTTTTCTCTACCAAGAGAGAATCGTCGTCGTTCCTCCCCTCTGCCCAAGAATTGCTTGGCTCGCAAATTTGCCCTCTTTTCGCTTTAGACCTCGCGGTGCGGTCCGTGACTAGCACAAGACCCAATTCCATCAACGAGGCCTACAGGATCCCACACAAGAACTGGCCAGGTACGAGTAATACGGTGTCAAGTGTGAACGAGCCTCTTCAGCTGACTAGAATTCGGGCGAAAACAGAAAGACCACGTCCATCGCTCAGCCTCAGCCTCACACCGTTGCCCGTGCTAGGCTCGAGCCGACGCAATCCAAAGTCAGGCAGCCACCTTGAAGAAATAAAGCAGCGCACAATCCATTTCGATTTTTGATGAACTTCTCGATCACGGCGGCGCCAACCTCATCAATACCGCTCTGCTAGACCACATCATGGCGAGCAGCTTTCAGCGGGCCCTCGAGGCCAGCTCCCTTGTTGTCCCCGTCCTTTTCTACACCACCACAGCAATGGTTCGATCATTCTCCTCAGCGCCCGAAGTGAAATGTGAGAGGCTAAATGTGTGGAGATTTCAAATCTGTATCACCGGTCTCGTCGTTTTGACCACCGCTGTGGAGGCATTTGTGGTTGCTCGGAATTCAGATCCCTACTCCACTGCCGACCCACAACTCGTCTACCAACTCTTCCTAAATCTTGTCTGGACTATTCTGTTTCTTGGCCTGATCGGCTGTTGGGGAATGACAACATATCCACACTATGGGACATGGTCTATCCTATTCGTTTTGTCAAGTGGAGTACTGGTGATTGGGAAAATTGAGAACTATGCCACCTTCATTCTTCAAATCTGTCGACTAGCCCTCAACTTTAGCCTGATCAGCATTGGTCTCCTGTATCATTTTGTCAGAAAATCGCAGGACCAAGGCACAGCAGATGAAGCGCAGCCGTTGTTGGGCTCTGATGAACCTTCTACGACCAAGAAAAAGGATAAAGAGAAGGACCAAGAGGAACTCGACCGAGAAAAGATCAGACAGCGACCTTTTTGGGACTATCTCGCCTCCTTCAAGGTTTTCTTACCCTATATGTATCCGAGTTCTAGGGAACAGCAAGTGTACATGGTGGGAATGTGCGTATGCACTTTCCTTGGCCGAGTTGTGGCATTTTCATTACCACTCTGTCTCGGTGGAGTCATCGACTCTCTCAACACCAACGAAATGCCTTGGAAGGCAATTATGGTGTATGGGTCATTAAAGCTGGCAAGTTCGGCTGCTGGCATCCCCATGATCAATGAATGGATGTACACGAAAGTACATACTGACATGAGCACAAACCTGAGTCGCCATTCTTACAACCATATCATGAGTCTATCAGCACAGTTTCACGACTCTCAGAAAACTTCCATTACATGGAGCTCCATGCAGAATGGGGAAAAAGTCATCAGCTTATTTCATGACACTTTTTTCGGCGTTCTTCCCACAATCGTTGACCTTGTCGCTGCGGCTTCAGTCTTGACGTTTTTGTTCGGCCCGTACATGCTATACACAATTGCGATCACGGTTATAATGTTCTACTGGCTGATGTTTCAAACATTGAAGCAAAAGACCGACCTTCGTCGATTATGGATCGATGCGTTTCATGATGAGTACTATCAACTGACGGAGTCATCAACCCATTGGACAACTGTAAGCCACTTTGGCCAAATACCACACGAGATCAAAAGATACCGTGATAAAAGCACCATCACGCAGGCCGCACTTATGACATACTGGTTTTGCGATTTATTGGCTCGGGCGGTCCGTCAAGTTGTCCCTACGCTGAGTTTTGTAGCAGCATGTGGTATAGCAGCCCTGCAAATTATTCATCAGCAGCACAAAATCGGTGATTTTGTGGTTCTAGTCACTTACTGGGGCCAGCTCACGGGCCCATTGGGTTCTCTGGCGCATGAATTTACGACAATGGGGCAGAAGCTAGTGCAAGCAGAGAAGCTTCTCGTCCTGCTTGAAAAAACTCCAGCAATTTATGATAAAGAAGATACTGCTACCTTCAATTTCAGCGAAGGGGCTGTTGAATTTGAAGATGTCACATTCTCATATGATGGCAAGCGAAAAGTCAGCGAGGGTCTCAGCTTTAAAGCTACTCCTGGAAAGACTATAGCATTGGTTGGCCCTAGTGGCGGTGGAAAGAGTACAATCTTCAAGCTTCTCTATCGATTTTATGATGTCGAAAAGGGACGAATTCTCATTGATGGGCAGGACATTCAAAAAGTCAAAATTGATACTTTCCGCAAACACATCGCCACAGTTCCACAAAACCCAGCTGTTTTCAATAGTAAGTCCACTTTCTTTCTGTGTACAGCCGCAGAGATGATACTTCGAATAGAGAGTCCAATAGACTTCAATATTCGGATTCTCTCTCACATGTCAACATATGCTAACGCTCCCGTCCTATAGTGACTGTAATGGAGAATGTCAAGTATCCCGACATTGAATGTTCTGATGAGGAGGTAATCGAGGCATGTAAAGCAGCTGCTCTACATGACAAGATCATGTCATTTACAAACGGATATGATGAAAAGGTTGGTGAACGTGGCACTAAACTGTCAGGTGGAGAATTACAGCGTCTTGCCATTGCCAGGGCGATTCTCAAAAAATCCAACATCCTGTTGCTCGATGAGGCCACTAGCAATGTTGACAGCATCACAGAGTCACAGATTCAAGGTGCTTTGGGGAAGCTTTGTGCTGGAAAGACCGCCTTTGTGATCGCACATCGTTTGTCTACAATTCTCCAGGCTGATCAAATCCTTGTGATTGAAGATGGTAGAATAACCGAATCTGGAACCCATTCAGAGCTCATCAAGAACGATGGGCCATACCATAAACTGTGGCGCAGTCAGTTGAAGCTAGAAGAGTGCAACAGCAGATCCATGCGGCTGGCCACATTGCACAAGGATGTCTCAGACTTACTCTTGGATGAGACCAATCTCTCAACAGATGCCACCCCGGTTATGACGCAGACAACAGTTAGTCCTGATAGCAGCTCCACCCACAAAGAAAAGGAAAAAGAAAATGATGATGCAGAAAATGAGACTACCAACAGTCAATCATGAAATTAATGATGGGCATTATTGAAGATAGTTTTGGGGTGGCGGGCAGCTTCCAAGCTGCAAGGCTGCGATTTAGGCGCCGTGCAGGATTCGCCTGCATATCCATGGGGAACTTGCGTCACCATTTCTTTGTTGTGAGCTGGCTAGGATCCCACAAATGCTGCACTGCTGAAAATTGAGCAGCCGATATCTCAATGACTGGCTTCTAAGGCAGGGTTTAGAGCATGCACATTCTCAAAGTGGGGGTTTGTTGACGAGAGAGGCACAAAGAACTGTGCAAGCCATGAGGAAAGGGGTGGCGTATCATCAGCACTGTCTCAATCTCAACATCTGTTATAGACCTGACCTTATATAAATTTGAAGAGTTCCCACAGGTCATCTTCATCTTTTTTTCACTCAACACCTTCAACTCAAAGCATTCTACAATTCCCAGCATTGCAAGAACAACAGAACGCTCAAAACTCAAGCACCACCACCAGATAATCAGTCAGCCAACACTCCACTGAACCAATAATTCGTACACCAACATCAACATGGCACTCATTTGGGTCTTGACATTCTTCGAATACGTTAGCACTCTTAATTTACTCTATTGGCTATTTCTCCTCTGTGCGAGCCGTGCTCTGTTCGGCATGGGAGCAGACTTGTACCTGTTGTTCACGGCCAAACACCTGAGTGAGTTCCACACGAAGGTTCCCATCACGGAAATCAGCCTAGAGCTAGCAGCCCCCCTCTACGAATACCTCATGGGTTTTGTCTACCAAAACGAAAAGATCCTGGATTCCCTAGACATGTTCATCGCAGCAATCCGTTGCGAATTCTACGATTCCTTGAAGTTGAACATACTCGTTCGACTTCTGAAGCAAGCAATTCGACACCGTCATCACATTTTGGCCTTCATCAAAGCCTATTGCCCAGTCGAACCACCGTCCTTTCCCGGAGTCGGATATTTCACGGGCAAATCGGCTGCGATTGAGAACTCAGCTGGTGAGCGAGAGGATTCCACTGCCGAGGACAAAGCTGGCTGCAACGAAGTCTGCGAATCTATCAACAATGACCAAAACTCCAACTCTGTCCTTGAGTTTGAAGCGGTCGAAGACCCCAATGAGGAATTAGCTGCATTCTACAAGCACTTTGACCTCGGCGACGACGAGGAATTCACCGGAACGGATTTTGATGTCTCCTCGATTGACGATGTTACTGTCGGATACTACACCATCTCGAAATCTATGACATTCGAAGTTCTAGTGCCTCGTCCATGTTCTCGCCCTGATGTTCGAACCTAGGTGTTCGCGTCGTGATTGATGGATGGATGGATGGTCAGTTCCTTTGCGGTCCATGGCTGGCTCACTGGCTGGCTGGCTGGATGGATGGCCGGCGTTAGCATTTGAGTGAAGATGATGAGAAGGGGTGCCTGAAGGGGATGGATACATTGGGGGTGGGACGATGGCTCGGAGGGCTGAGGTTGTTGTATGTGAGAGATGGAAATGGAAATGGCAAATGAGATGGAAATACGGCGCCTCCTTTCAACAAGGGGCTCGTGGAATTGGTGCGGAAGATTGGCGTTGACCTTTGGAGTGTGACGGATACATGGGTTGCTTTTACTGCTTGGTTGCTTGGTTGCTTTCCTGCTTTTATGTCTCAGGACCGATAGATTCTCGTTTGCAACAATATTGAAACCGCAGCCGCTGAAAGGCTCTCTTTTCTCTTCTCTGCCGGTTTTCGATCTTCATCCATCCATCCATCCCTGTTTCGTTTTTCAAAATCTGTTCAAAGTCGTGGACAAAGCTTGGTTACTTCTTACTCTCGTCGTCGTTTTTTTTTTCTTCCAACGAGGCTGCTCCCATAAAATGGAATGGGCTACTGTTTAGAAACCTCGAGTTGAGCGGAGCTTGAGTTTAAATGACTCATTGTCCGTGTTGTGTCATCTGGCACGATGTGCCAGTCAGTGCATTAAGGGATTGTGGGTATGGGGTATCTTCATTAAATTAAAAATGCTAGAGTGTACGCTACGCGTACAGTACCGTGTACATGCATGTGATGTGTAAGTAAGTAATAAGCCATGTGAAGAAAAGGGGGAATTAAAGAATTGGGAACCAGAGCCAAAATATCCTCGCAAGTAGATCGTATATACCAATTACCAACCGCATGGCAAGGCTAACATCTCGCTCCTTCTCCCAACCAACCAACATCGCTAGTTACCCATCTCACCCACCCACCAACCCACCAACTAAGAAACATAAGGCGGACTCTCGACAGCACAGAGCAAGCCCCAGGGATCGGCGTCAGGGTCAGTGTCGTCGTCGTCGTCGCCATGGCTGCCGGCACGGTTCGGGGTCCGCTGCGCGCGGTCCTTCTGGTACGAGATCTGGACGGGCAGCGTGAGGCGGAAGTGCGCGCGGTGCGGCTTGGAGATGTGCACGTCCAGCGCCAGCTTGTAGCGGCGTGAGACCAGCGAGGACTCGAAGGTCGGCACCAGGTAGCTGTCATCGTTGGGGAAGGAGAGCGTCATCAATGTGCTGGTGATGTGTTGTTGTGTTGTTTGGCTGCTGGTTTCGTCTGGAAGAGGGGGAAGGGGCTGGTCAGTTGTGATGGATGGAGGGATGGAAGGGCAGGAGCGGGGAGACGAACCATGGAGAGTTAACGAGGAGGCCTGCCATTTTGAGAACTGGACTGCGACCTTCGCTTTTGCGCAGACGTTGATTTTGCGGCCTAGGGAAGTGGAATTCGAGACTTCGGGGAGCGTGGGCACGCTCTGGCGGGGGACGCTCGAGATGAAGGTCGAGGAGATCAGGGCGGCGGTGCACACGCCGCTGGCCACGTCGGCGGGCTCGTCGTCGCGACAGGCCCCTCTCCTCGAGGAGTGATGGATCGTGTGCGTGAGCGTCAACGACACGGGCAGGAAGACGCGGTCCGTGACGTGGCTGAGGATGAGGCTGACGGGCTCGGCGGCCTCGAGGCGCATCTCGCCCTCGCGCTGCAGGCCCAGGAACCCGGAGCGGATGCCGCGCGACTTGGCCAGCGCATACTCGTTCGGGAAGTCCGCGACGCACACGGGTGGCCGGGACTCGGAGCTGGGCACGAGCTTCACGTTCTTCACCGTGCTGGCGATGACTTGGCGGCGGCGCAGCGCCCGCACCAGGACTTTGTAGCTGATCATGCAGTCTCCTTCGCACCGGTCTTGGAGCACGGCGCGCCGGTTGGGTCGCTCGGGCGCGCTGAAGGAGGCGGGCAGGTCGCGAAGATACCCGCCGCGGTTTTCGCCCAGGAGCTCGCAGTTCAGGTATTGTGGGATTTCGAAGTGGAAGAAGCATTTCAGCGCTGTCGAGCCTCCGCCGACGGGCCCGATGAAGTCGGTGGGCCGCTTAACATCGGTGAGGTGTAAGAGCTGTTGGAGGTGTTGAACTGTTAGTTGGTTTGCTGAACTTTTGGCATTGAGTCCGTGGATCAATACGGATGGCGGGGCGGATGGCAGATGTCTATGTACATGGAAGTGGATATGAAGCATGCGTACTTTTTGGACTTGATGGTAGAAAGCCACCGCATACCATTCGGAGCGGCGGATCGTGTTGACCAGCGTGCCTCCCGCCGTGTCAATAGGACAACATACACAGACATGTGCAACGAGGGATTTAATCACCTACCGTGTAACGAGATCAAAATGATATCGAAGTCGACAGGGTCGTCGCCTGAGTTCGTCAGTGCAATGTAGCCGTCGATACCGGCGTCGCCCAGGAAGTGTGGCTCCGTGGCGGAGGCCAGGGCCAGCCCGTTCGTGAAGACGATCTCAACTTGTAATCCCATACTGCTGAGGGTCCTAGTGTTGGTGTTGATCGATGGACCGACCGTCTTCTGCGCTGCAAGTCATGCCTTTGAGGAAAGGTAAGGCTGGCTGGACTTTTTGCTCGGGCAGCGAGGTTCTGGTGGTATGTACTCCGTACTTGGGCCGGGGCTGGATTAGTATGATTATGAATCTCTTTTGAGATTTTGATATATGATGTATGGCCCATGGGGTATTCTTTCCCAGTCCTGATCAGCTGGATGTCTTGCGCTAACGAAGCGACAGATTTTACCCCGCTCAATGCTGGGCACGGCGACTTGTCCTGGTTCAAGTTTCTTGACTTCTTGGTCGTCATGTGATGGAGTTCTCGATGGTTAGAGGCCAAGTGTAAGTACTCTGCAGGTATATAAGGGCCTTCGTGGTACTTGAGGGGATTGGGAGCTTCTTTCCCTTAGAGGCTTCCAACTTTTTAGCTAATTTGGTTCTCCGCGGGTAAGGGGGGCACTACCGCGGAAACCATCAGCTCTAGAGGGTAGAACAACCACTCAGCTGAAACCGTGATAAATCTGTTGTCTTTATTAGTCCACCCTTCCCGTCTTGTGGGTCTGTAAGAGTTTAGTTATGTAACAAGATCCGTGGAAGCCTACGCCCTGCTGCATCGCGACGTTCATGGGCCTTGAGGTTGTGGTTAATGGTGATACCAAACCCGTGACTGACCCTGGTTCTTGACTTCTCCAAGGACAAGGAAACACGGACTAGTATCCCAGGTACCTAGGTACTCATCTCACCCCGCAAAATCGGGTTTGAGTTGCCGGTTGAGTTATTTTATTGCTGCCCTGTACCTATCTGCTCTCCGAGGTTAGACAGCTACCAGTACAAGCGATCGTCCGATGTGACGGAGGTGGCGCCAGCACTGACATTGATTTGGAAACCTTTTGGTCGATACGAGATATTCAATTGGCGTTAGGTAAGCGAAGGTTGTCTCGCACAAGATGCCGTGGGAGTCTCGTGTCTCGTTAGGGAGCTATTCTGTTCTTGTAGATAGATGCTTGGGGTGCTTGGGTTGCTTGAATATGTACGTCGATGATACCTGAGTAAGGTACCTAGTGGGTGCCTAGGTTGTACTCGGTAGATTGTGTCATTTGGAGGCATATTGCGAACAACGATTTGAAAGATCTTAGCTTGCGAATGTAGGCTTTGTCGCTTCGTTATAGCTTCCCTCTCCCTAAGTTGGATGGGTTGAGTATTCTGGCACTGTTGCTATAAGTTTGTTCCCCCCATTTTGTGTCCCCTGGCACTGACATGCTCATGGTTCTCCTTTGACAGGTACTCCGTACAATCTAATAAGGAAGTGCATTTGTCAACGACCTGGATCTGCCCTTGTGTGTTGACAAGTCAAAGTACAAGGTTCGAGATAGCTGAGGAGGCACAGTGACATGGTGAGGACACCGCCATAGAGCCGCATTCTTCCCCATCCTCATTAAGCATAAAGAAAGGCGGGTTCATGGCTGTTGAGGTTGCGAGAGGGACAGTAATCAGTCAAATCCACACATCTCATATTTGTTGCTATACCACACGGCTTCTTAAACGATCAACACGTTCTTGTCGTGACCACTTTGTGTAATCTTCCGGAGTGATGAGGTCCCGTTGCGACAGGTACCAGGAGTTTGGGACACGAAAGCCACCTACCTTAGATAGGCACAGGCTGGTGTGGTCACCAAATCTGTCCCTTCCAATGAACCAAGGCGCTTAGTACCTCAGCATACGTGTCATTAGCATGGAGCTGGCTGCCAAAATGACAAATATCAGAAGCTCACAGTGTAAGCCTCGGCCGCAATAACTCACCCTCTTGTCACGGAGGGTACGTTGGAACCCACACCCGTTCTTGACTTGTGGTGCAGCCTCGTTTCAACAGAGAGAGTCGGATATCATCACAAAGGAAGTCGACCTCTCGCACAATCCACAATTGATATCATTGCCCTTGATTTGGTGGTACAGCCAAAGAAGTATTGAGGGAGAATACTCCAGACTGTATTGAGGCTGGGGCGACTTGCCTCGAAATACCTCCAAAACCTACCCCTTCCTCTCGTTGAGGATCCTGCAGGGGCAGTCCTCATGCTCGAAAAATCTCAATTGTGATCGATTTGCTATGATAGGATATGGCAAGGCTGCGTGGGTCGAGGACGAGGCTGGGGCTTGGCAAGTTGAGGCCACCAGTTGCACCGAGCGGTCCGAGAAAACCCTGGGCCTATGCACGCGATCAGTGATCAGTGCTCACACACGAGTCCGAACCGCGATCCCATCGAAAGTTTGATGAGGGTGGGGGATGTGTAGGCAATTCCAGTTCACAAGCGCATTCATCATCATGTCCATACATCGCATGTATCATAATGTTGGATGATTGATTCATGTATGACTCCACGAGACATTTACAGAGTCAGATGCCTTGGGGATCAAGGCCAAGTGAGACATGATCAGGTGGTGCAACAATAATAACGTTAACAGGTAATTGATCAAAGTCGTTAGTCAGTTTTAGCCTAACAGCCACCAAGAAGCCAAAAAGGGACCTTGCCGTTGACGTGCGGGAACCGTGCCGCCATCACTGTCGGGTAGGTGACGAAGTGGAGATAGACCGTGGTCGGGTAGGGATGTGATGCCTTCTGATGTGGATTCATGAGCCCATGCATGACCCATGTGTGTACCGGTCTGACCCTTGGTCCATGATTGAAGCAACCGAGGGAATCGGATGTTCCCTGAACCAGTATCTGGACATGTGAGAAGAGTGTCCACTCTCAATCAATATTGCTTATCTTTATCTTTTCTGTGGCTGGGTGGGCTTTGAGACGAAGTACCAGTGATGGACTCGAGCATCGAGATAGGGAGAGGGCGGCCGCATCTAGAAGGGGATAAAGCTCGTTTGTTATAGCTCATTTGTTTCGTTTCGGTGTTTGGAAGCTGAGGTGCAGACGAGTACTCCGTACTCCATGCGTACTCCGTAAATGTACGTCAAAGATAAGCGACAAGGACTGTGCGGTTTGCATTTGATTCCCCAGATATGTGAGGTTGAGATTGCAAATGGTGCTTGTGTCGCGGACTGACACCATGAAGTCCTGATCCGTTCTGACAGGTAAACTGCGGCAAGTTGTGTAAACCGTGTCTTATCAGCGACTGGTCCTGCAGCGGAGTGTCCAGGCGGAATCGGCCGTTGAAGTTACCTGAACAATGGGTGGGATTGGGCGTTGATGCCCCCAGATCAGAGCTGGTCCAGGCGGGCGAGGGGCCGAGGGGGCCCCTCTCAGCGTTGCATGGCACCTATCACTGACCATTGCCATCCCCCCTAGAGCCCACTTGGAGCCCACCGCGAGACTAGCTACTGGCAGTGACAGCCTTAACCCTCAACCCTTAACCCTTACCCGCACTCGTCCCGTCGATGACGACGCCATAGCTCGCTGACTGAGCATGTGAAAGGATGAAGCATGTCACTCTTGGTCATGAAATTTGGCGGAACATCGGTCGGGGATGCGACGGCGATTGCCGCGCTGGCCGAGATCGCGCGCGAACAGCTAGTGGTCTGGGATCGCCTGGTAGTGGTGGTTTCGGCGATGAGCGGGGTCACAGATCTGCTCATTC